>Ga0209435_100018_pt1 | contig 274625 bp, 243 predicted proteins | sample AraplaCL_Col_mLB_FD_184260 | JGI IMG/M metagenome (GOLD analysis project Ga0209435, IMG submission 184260) | Arabidopsis root microbial communities from the University of North Carolina, USA - plate scrape CL_Col_mLB (SPAdes) (version 2) | ecosystem: Host-associated > Plants > Roots >... | reverse complement strand
CAAAACTGTCGACCGGCCTTGTATTCCGTACCGCTTTTGCGCCTGCTTGTACGTCATCTCGCCTTTTTCTACCTGCTCGACAACGTTCAATTTAAAAGCCAGGCTGTAATCACGCTGGCTGCGACGTTTCTCTTGTTCCATCTGACACTCCTTCCTCTCTTCGAAAAAGTGTCAACTTATTCCAGGACGGGTCAAAAGCGATAAAAAAGCCCGGATACCCGGGCTTTTTTTGCATCAGGACGCAAGCGCCGAATACTCCCCCACCCCGTCAGGCCACGGCGTCAGCACCTCAAACCCGGTGTCCGTCACCGCGACCATGTGCTCCCATTGCGCGGACAGCGAGTGGTCCTTGGTGACGACGGTCCAGCCGTCGGGCATTTCCTTCGAATGCCGCTTGCCGGCGTTGATCATCGGCTCGATGGTGAACACCATTCCGGTTTGCAGCGGCAGGCCGGCGCCCGGTTGGCCGTAGTGCAGAATCTGCAGATCTTCGTGATAAATCCGGCCGATGCCGTGACCGCAGTATTCGCGCACCACGCTGAAACCCTCCTTGTGCGCGACCGATTGAATGGCATGGCCGATATCGCCCAAGGTCGCTCCCGGCCTCACCGCGAGAATGCCGGCGCGCATTGCTTCATAGGTCGCGGTCACCAGCCGCTTCGCCAGAATGCCCGGCTCGCCGACAAAATACATGCGACTGGTGTCGCCATGCCAGCCGTCCTTGGTCAGGGCGACGTCGATATTGACGATGTCGCCGTCCTTCAGGGCCCGGTCGGAAGGAATGCCGTGGCAGATGACGTGATTGACCGAAGTGCAGATCGTCTTCGGATAGCCGTTGTAGCCGATGTTGACCGGCACCGCGTCCAGCACGTCCACGATGTAGTCGTGGCAGATCCGGTCCAACTGGTTGGTGGTGACACCGGGACGGACATGCTCCGCAATCATCTCCAGAACCTTTGCCGCCAGCGCTCCGGATGTGCGCAGCATGGCGATGTCGGCGGGCGTCTTGATCTCGACTTCGGTGAACATCATGGTTTTGCAAGCGCGAGGGTGATTTCCTGACGCTCGTCTTCGGCGCGCGCCTGCTGCTCCGCCTCGCGCAGTTTCTGGCAGATCTCGTTGTAGCAAAGGCCGGGGTTCAACTCGGCCATCATGCCCACGCGCAGCCAATGCTCCGCTTGCGAGTTGATCGAACGGCTCATTGCGCCGCTGCTGAGGCGCAGGTTGGTGTGCATCTGCTCGGTGATTTTGACGATTCCCATGAAGAGCCTTATATAAATCGCGTATTAATCATATATAAAACGTATATTAACATGATGCCTCGGGAAGTGTTCAGCGGGGCAGGGCTTCGTTTACTTCACACGACTTAAATCATCCCACCCTTGAAAAACCGCCATCGCGCCCCTATACTTAGCACTCGTTAGGGGAGAGTGCTAACAACTCATCCTGGCCTACCACTTTTCCGATGTGGCACGGATTTCTTGCTGCAGGGCTTAAGTACACTTTGCAGCCGATGCCGCAATTATTTCGCAGTTTTTTTTAACTTATTGAATTTAAGGAGTTTTCATGAGCCTTCGTCCTTTGCACGATCGCGTTATCGTCAAGCGTCTCGACCAAGAAACCAAGACCGCATCCGGTATCGTGCTGCCTGACGCAGCAACTGAAAAGCCAGATCAAGGCGAAATCCTGGCTGTCGGCAACGGCAAGATCCTCGATGACGGCAAGGTCCGTCCGCTGGCAGTCAAGGTCGGCGACCGCGTTCTGTTCGGCAAATACTCCGGCCAAGCCGTGAAGATCGATGGCCAGGAACTGCTGGTCATGCGTGAAGAAGACCTGTTCGCCGTCGTCGAAAAATAATCGACTTCCTGCTGCCTCGGCGCTGTGCAACACATCCTGCGCCGGCAGCGAACAATTCTGATCGAGGCTGATCAAGCCAATTCAAACGAATTTTTGGAGAATCCAACATGGCAGCAAAACAAGTAATTTTCGGCGATGACGCACGTGCAAAAATCGTCAATGGCGTCAACATCCTGGCTAACGCAGTCAAGGTAACTCTGGGTCCCAAGGGCCGCAACGTGGTTCTGGAGCGCAGCTTCGGCGCTCCGACCGTCACCAAGGACGGCGTTTCGGTTGCGAAAGAAATCGAACTGAAAGACAAGCTGGAAAACATGGGCGCGCAACTGGTTAAAGAAGTTGCCTCCAAGACTTCCGACAACGCAGGCGACGGTACAACTACCGCTACCGTGCTGGCTCAGGCGATCGTTCGCGAAGGCTTCAAGTACGTTGCAGCCGGTTTCAACCCAACCGACCTGAAGCGCGGCATCGACAAGGCTGTCACCGCCATCGTCGGCGAAGTCAAGCTGTTGGCGAAGCCAACAACAACCAGCAAGGAAATCGCTCAAGTCGGTTCGATCTCGGCCAACTCGGATTCCGATATCGGCGACATCATTGCCAAGGCAATGGACAAAGTCGGTAAAGAAGGCGTCATCACCGTGGAAGACGGCAAGTCGCTGGAAAACGAACTGGACATCGTCGAAGGTATGCAATTCGACCGCGGCTACCTGTCCCCATACTTCATCAACAACCAAGAAAAGCAAGTTGTTGCCCTGGAAAACCCGTTCGTCCTGCTGTTCGACAAGAAGGTTTCGAACATCCGTGACCTGCTGCCTATCCTGGAACAAGTCGCCAAGGCCGGCCGTCCACTGCTGATCATCGCTGAAGATGTCGAAGGCGAAGCACTGGCAACTCTGGTTGTGAACAACATCCGCGGCATCCTGAAGACTGCAGCCGTCAAGGCTCCTGGCTTCGGCGACCGTCGCAAGGCAATGCTGGAAGACATCGCTATCCTGACCGGCGGCCAAGTGATCGCTGAAGAAGTCGGCCTGACCCTGGAAAAAGCCACTCTGGCTGAACTGGGCCAAGCCAAGCGCATCGAAATCGGCAAGGAAAACACCACCATCATCGACGGCAACGGCGAAGCCATCGCTATCGAAGCACGCGTCAAGCAAATCCGCGCGCAAATCGAAGAAGCGACTTCCGACTACGATCGTGAAAAGCTGCAAGAACGCGTTGCCAAGCTGGCAGGCGGCGTTGCACTGATCAAGGTTGGCGCAGCCACCGAAGTCGAAATGAAGGAAAAGAAAGCACGCGTTGAAGATGCTCTGCACGCTACCCGCGCTGCGGTTGAAGAAGGCGTTGTGCCAGGCGGCGGCGTTGCCCTGCTGCGCGCTCGCGCCAACGTCAAGAACCTGAAGGGCGACAACGCCGATCAGGAAGCCGGCATCAAGATCGTTCTGCGCGCTGTCGAAGAGCCACTGCGTCAGATCGTGTTCAACGCAGGCGACGAACCTTCGGTCGTGATCAACGCCGTGCTGGCCGGTTCGGGCAACTACGGTTACAACGCTGCCAACGGCACCTACGGCGACCTGGTTGAACTGGGCGTTCTGGATCCAGCCAAGGTCACCCGCTCCGCTCTGCAAAACGCAGCATCGGTTGCCGGCCTGATCCTGACAACCGACGCACTGGTTGCTGAACTGCCGGAAGACAAGGCAGCCGGCGGCATGCCAGGCGGCATGGGTGGTATGGGCGGCATGGGCGGTATGGACGGCATGATGTAATTCGGCTGCGCCTGCATTCTCCGGAATGCGGGCGCACCGGAAAGCACGCTTTCCTGCAGCACAAAAAAAAGGCCTCGAGCGATCGAGGCCTTTTTTATTGCGCGGAGAGTTTGCGTTTGCGTCTGCGGCCAGAAATCAGATCAATTCAGATCAATTCAGATCAATTCAGATCAATTCAGATCAATTCAGATCAATTCAGATCAATTCAGATCAATCCGCGAACAGCAAACCCTGATTGGGATCCGGCAGCTTGCTGCGGCGCTTTTGCGGAACTGCGGTGCCGGGCTTGTTGTGCAAGGCATGGGCGCCTTCCAGCGTGAGCAGCAGTTCCTTGGCCTTGAGGCCGCCGGCGAATCCGGTCAGCTCGCCGGAGGCGCCGATGACGCGATGGCATGGCGCGATGATGGAAATCGGATTTTTGCCGTTGGCCGCACCGACTGCACGCACCGCCTTGATATCGCCCAGTTGCAAGGCGATTTCGCTGTAGCTGCGGGTTTCGCCGAACGGGATGGTCAGCAGCGCCGCCCACACCCGTTTCTGGAAATCGGTGCCGGTGAAATCCAGCTCGATTTCAAACTGTTTGCGCTTGCCGGCGAAGTATTCGTTGAGCTGGCGTTCGGTCTCCTGCAGCACCGCGCTGTCCGGGTCGGGACTCATTTCTCCCAGGCGCACGCGCGTGGGCTTGTCGTTTTCCCACAGGATCGCCGCCAGCCGCTCACCGCGGCCGACCAGAGTCAGCTCGCCGACGGGCGACTGCATGGTTGTATAGACGTATGGCATCGATGGTTTCCTCGGGACCGGGACGGCTATCTTAATCGCATTGCGGCGAGCATGCAGGACCCGGTTGCGGAGATTGTCAAAATGAAAATCCCCGGCATGCACCCGACCGGCGTTGTTCTTTGCAATTCGCGCCGGGAAGCGCGTGGTTATGCCTTTTCCTCATTAGGGAATATGCAAAATGTAGTTCCGCCTGCAACGAAATCCTCATAAAATCACGGGTCTATATAAAAAATCCGAAAAATATCGGCAGCAGCCTGCCTCGGGCCGGCCTGCTGCCTTTTTCATTCAGGCAACATCGAAAGCAATATGATCGAAATACAGGGGGTCACCCAACGCTTCCCCAACGGCAGCGGCACGGTCGACGCGGTACGCAACGTCGACCTGTCCATCCGCAAGGGCGAAGTCTTCGGCATCATCGGCCGCAGCGGCGCCGGCAAGAGCACGCTGGTGCGCACCATCAATCTGCTCAATCGCCCGACCGAGGGCAAGATCATCCTCGACGGCAAGGACATGACCACGCTGTCGGCTGACGACCTGCGCGATGCGCGCCGCCATATCGGCATGATTTTCCAGCACTTCAACCTGCTGTCCTCGCGCACCGTGTACGACAACATCGCGTTGCCGCTGGAGCTGGCCGGCCTGTCCAAGGCCGAGATCGCGAAAAAGGTGGAACCGCTGCTGGAGCTGGTGGGCCTGACCGCCTTGAAGGATCGCTATCCGGCGCAGATTTCCGGCGGCCAGAAACAGCGCGTCGGCATCGCCCGCGCCCTGGCCAACGATCCGAAAGTGCTGCTGTCAGATGAAGCCACCTCGGCGCTCGACCCGGAAACCACCCGCTCGATCCTGGAACTGCTGCGCAAGATCAACAAGGAACTGGGCCTGACCATTGTCCTCATCACGCACCAGATGGAAGTCATCAAGGTCATCTGCGACCGCGTCGCCGTGATGGAAGCCGGTGAAGTCATCGAACAGGGCGAAGTCCTGGACGTGTTCCGCGAACCCAAACATGAAGTCACGCGCGCCCTGATCGGCGACGTCATCGCGCATGAACTGCCCAAGGGCGTACTGGAGCGCCTGCGCGCGCGCCTGGCCAATACGGAGGCAGGCTCGGGCACTGATCACCTGTTCCGCTTCGCCTTCACCGGCTCGGGCGTGGACCAGCCGCACCTGTCGGAAGCGGTGCGCCGTTTCGATCTCGACTTCAACATCCTGCACGGCCAGATCGACGAAATCCAGGGCCAGGCCTTCGGCTCGCTGGCGATCCTCGCCAACGGCACCGCCGAGAACATTACCAATGCAATGAATTACCTGCGTGCGCAAGGCGTCGTGGTGGAGGAGCTGAACCATGTCATCTGAACTGATTGACCTCTTCGTCAGCTCGTTCGGCGAAACCCTGATGATGGTCGGCATTTCCGGCCTGCTCGGCGCCGTCTTCGGCGTGCCGCTGGGCATCGCGCTGCACCTGACCGAACGCAAGGGCATCCTGCCCAACGTCGCGTTCAACCGCGTGGCCGGCTTGCTGGTCAATGCCGTGCGTTCGACGCCGTTCATCATTTTGCTGGTGGCCGTGATTCCATTCACGCGCTTCTTCGTCGGCACCTCGATCGGCACTGCCGCCGCGATCGTGCCGCTGACCATCGCCTCGGCGCCGTTCATCGCGCGCCTGGTCGAGACCGCCCTGCGCGAAGTCGACCACGGCCTGGTCGAAGCCGCGCAAGCCATGGGCGCGACCACCTGGCAAATCATTTACAAGGTCTTGGTGCCTGAAGCGTTTGCTGGTATCGTCGCGGGTCTTACGATCACCTTCGTCAGCCTGGTCGGCTATTCCGCCATGGCCGGCGCGATCGGCGGCGGCGGCTTGGGCGACCTCGGCATCCGCTACGGCTACCAGCGCTTCCTGCCGGAGGTGATGCTGGCAGTGGTGCTGATCCTGATTGTATTTGTGCAATTGGTGCAAACGCTGGGAGATGTCCTGGTACGTCGTCTGAGCCATCGTTAAGAACAGGTCCAGGCAAAAAAACAATGCAGCTATCCGCTGCTGCTATCGAAGAGAGAGGGAAACAATGAATCGTCGTCAATTAATCCAGTTTTTCGCAGGTCTGGGCGTAGTTGCCGGCCTGGTGTCCGCACCGGTCCTGGCACAGGACAAGCCGATCAAGATCGGCGCCACCGGCGGCCCGCACGCTGAAATCCTGGAGCAGGTAAAGAAGCTGGCCGAGAAAGACGGCCTGAAGCTGCAGATCGTTGAATTCAGCGATTACATCCAGCCGAACGCGGCGCTGGCTGCCGGCGATCTCGACGCCAACAGCTATCAGCACCAGCCGTACCTGGATGCGCAAGTCAAGGACCGCGGCTACAAGCTGGTCAGCGTCGGCACCACCATCACCTTCCCGATGGGCGTGTACTCGAAGAAGATCAAGTCGCTCAAGGACCTGAAGAACGGCGCCCGCGTCGGTATTCCCAACGATCCGACCAACGGCGGCCGCGCGCTGCTGCTGCTGCAAGCGCAAGGCGTGATCAAGCTGAAGGCTGATGCCGGCCTGAAGGCGACACCGCTGGACATCGTCGACAATCCGAAGAAGGTCAAGATCATCGAACTGGACGCAGCGCAACTGCCACGCTCGCTGGATGACTTCGATGCTGCCGCCATCAACGGCAACTTCGCCGAGTCCGCAGGCCTGTCGCCAACCAAGGACGGCATCGCCATCGAAGCCGCCAAGGGCCCTTACGTCAACGTCATCGCCGTACGCGTCGAAGACAAGGACAAGCCTTGGGTCGCCAAGCTGATCAAGGCTTACCACAGCCCGGAAATCAAGAAGTTCGTGATCGAGAAGTACAAGAACTCGGTCGTGACTTCCTGGTAACGCATCCCCGGCAAGCAGTTCCGCCGCAAAAAGGGCTTTCTTCGGAAAGCCCTTTTTTACGCCCCGGGTTTCCGAACAGCGAAAAAAAACGGCTGAGCACTGTGCCGGCGCCGATGGCAGCGCAATAAAAAAAGCCCGCATGAGCGGGCTTTTCAGGCGTCGGCATACCGGCGTGTTACTCGGGACGGCCGCGGTTCTTTTCCGCTTCCTCGGCGGCGATGGCAGCGAGTTCTGCGGCCTCTTCCGCTGCCGCGATGGCCAGCTCGGCCTGGTAGTTTGCCAGCAGCTCGGCGCGCGTGGCGGGCGTCTCCAGCGTGATTTGTCCGAGGGCGCCGGTGCGATAGTCCTGCAGGAAAGTGTGCGCCGCCTTTTCATAATCGAAGTCGCCGCCCTTGAGACGAAAACCGCGCTTGGTGGCAACGCCCTCCACCACCGCCACGCCGTCCATGCCTTCGGTCTTGAAACCGTAACGCGCCGCCAGCAAGTGCGGGTAGCGCTTGAGCAGTTCATCGGCGAGGAAGGTGGCAACCTCTTCCTCGATCAGCGCATTGCTGCCGATCGCATGGCTGGCGGCCAGCATCAGGCCGTCGCTGGGGTGCTGGATCTTCGGCCACAGCATGCCGGGCGTATCGATCAGCACCATGTTGTTGCCGAGGTAAAGACGCTGCTGGGTCTTGGTCACGGCCGGCTCGTCACCGACGGCGGCCACGCGCTTCTTGAGCAGCGCATTCATCAGCGTCGACTTGCCGACGTTGGGAATGCCCATGATCATCATGCGCAGCGGCTTCAACGGCGTGCCGCGATGCGGCGCCAGCGCCAGCGCCAGCTTGGGCACCTTGGCGACGTCGCTCGGCTTCTTGCAGCTGAGCGCGACGGCGTTGACGTTCTTCTGGCTGTTGTAATGCGCGATCCACGCTTGCGTGACGGACGGATCGGCCAGGTCGCTCTTGTTGAGGATCTTCAGGCAGGGCCGCTGGCGAAACAGGCGGATCTGCTCGATCATGGGATTGCAGCTGGCCTGCGGCAGGCGGGCATCCACCACCTCGATGACCAGGTCGACCTTTTCCATCGCTTCCGCCGCCTTCTTGCGGGCGGCGTTCATGTGACCTGGGAACCATTGAATAGACATGCGGAATTCTTCTTTTTGCAAAATAAGCCGCTATTTTACGGCCTGCGGCCTGTTTGCTTCCAAAAAGAAGACCGGAGCGTGCTTATTCCCCGGCTGGTGCGACGGCAGCCGTGCTTGCCGCCGAGCGCGTATTGACATAGCGCAACACCAGCACCAGGGCCAACGCGTAGACGATCGCCACCACGCCGTAAGCCAGCACGATGCGCGTGATCCAGCCGCCGAAGCTGTGCAGGATCGCGCCCATCAACGCCACACCGACCAGCGCGCCGATCTGGCGATTGGCATTGAGCGCGGCGGCGGCGCTGTTGGCGTGGCCCTTGCCGGCCACCTGCATCACGGCGGTAGTCATGGCCGGAATGGCGGTGCTGATGCCGAGGTTGGCGAGCGCGCCGGCGACGGCCAGCATCCAGTAAGGCGTCTCCGGCGTCAACCCGATCAGCACCGCAGAAAACACCGCGCCCACCGTCAGGCCCAGGCGCAGCGGCAAACGCGGTCCGAAACGCGCCGTCATGCGGCCGGAAGTCAGGTTACCGATGAAGATCACCGCCATCATCGGCAGCATCTGCAGACCGGTTTGCAGCGCGTCGGCGCCGCGCGCCTGCTGCAGGAACAGCGCCAGGAAAAAGAACTGCCCGTAGACGCCGAAGTTGATCAGGAAGCCGATGCCGTTGGCGGCTGCGAACTGCGGCGTGGCGAACAGCGCACGCGGCAGCAAAGGCGCCGCGCCGCGACGTTCGCGCTGCACCAGCATGCCCAGCGCCAGCACCACCACGATCACAGCCGTGACAATGGGCAGCGAGGTCCAGCCGTACACCGGTCCCTGGATCAGCACGAAGCTCAGCGCAGCCAGCATCAGCACGCCGAGGAAATGGCTGGTGATGGTCAGCGCCCGCATGTGCCGTTCCACCGCCGGAATCATTTTGACGGCCATGAACAGGCCGAGCAAGCCGACCGGCACGTTGATCAGGAACACGCTGCGCCAGCCGAACGAATGGATCAGGATGCCGCCCACCAGCGGCCCCACCGCTGCCGCGCCGCCGACCGTGGCCGACCAGACGCCCAGCATGCGGGCGCGCACGCGGTCGTCTTCATAGACATGGGTCAGCAGGCTCAGCGAACTTGGCATGAAGAACGCCGCGCCCAGGCCTTGCAACAGGCGCGCGGCAACCAGCATGCCGCCGTTGGGCGCCGCGCCGCACAGCAGCGACGCCACCACGAACAGCACCAGTCCGAGCAGATAGATATTCTTGGCGCCGTAGCGATCGGCCAGTGCGCCGCCGACCAGCAGCATGGCGGCGAAGCTCAGCGTATAGCCGTCGACGATCCAGACCAGCATGCTCAGCGGCGTCGCCAGGCTTTTTTCAATCGATGACAAACCGACATTGACCACGGTGACGTCGAGCATCGCCATGACGAAGCCGATGGCCAGCGTCACCAGCGGCAGCAGGCCAATATGGGCGTCGGCCTTGCGCGGAATCGCGGCGATGGTGCCGGCCGGCGCGGGACATTGAGTAGATTGAGTAGACATGGGAGCACTTCTCTTTCGATAGGGTTGCCGCCCGGCATCCAACGCGCGAAGCGGAGGGAATGCGAGCAAGGATGCCATTCTAGGCTGGTTGCGCAATGCAATAAATAAGCATAAGCTCAGCGCTCTGATGCAAATTTGCATCACCCAAACGCTTACCCTTCGCTTACCCATCACTCACCTGTCTGCAATAGGAACCATCATGGATTGGGACAACGCCCGTATTTTCCTGGCGATACAGCGCGCCGGCACCTTGCGCGGCGCCGCCGAACAACTGCAGATCGACCAGGCCACGGTCGGCCGCCGTCTGAACGCAATGGAGAAATCGCTGGGCGCGCGGCTGTTCCTGCGCACCCCGGCCGGCTACGTGGCGACGCCCGCCGGCGACCTGGCCGTGGCCGCTGTCGAAAAGATGGAACTGGCGGCAGACCAGCTGCAACGCCAGATGCAGGGTATCGACGAGCGCCTGTGCGGCGTGGTGCGCATTGCCGCCACCGATACGATGGCCAAGCACGTGCTGATGCCGGCCATGCAGCAACTGGCTGCCGATCATCCCGCGATTCGGGTGGTGCTGACGACCTCGACGCAGGTTTCAAACCTGACCCGGCGCGAGGCCGACCTGGCCGTGCGCAGCCTGCGCCCGACCAGTCCCGACCTGATTTCGCGTCACCTGAAGCGGCTGGCGGTCGGCCTCTACGCCTCCAGGAGCTACGTCAAAAAGCACGGCCAGCCGCAACCCGGCACTGCGCTGGCCGGACATGACGTCGTGATTTACCAGCGCGCGGTCTCTGCGTCGCAGCTCGAGAGCATCTGCGGCGAATCGACCGCCAACGCACGCGTGGCGATGGAAGTGAGCTCGGGGCTGATGCTGATCGAAGCGGTGGCGGCGGGACTGGGCATCGGCGAGCTGCCCACGCACATGGGCGACACGGTACCGCAGCTGGTGCGGATCTGGCCCGAACGCGCCGAGCCTTACGACATGTGGCTGGTGCTGCACAGCGACCTCAATCGCACCGCCCGCGTGCGCGCCGTGGCCGATGCCATTGTGGCGGCTTACGACCGTCTCTAGTCGAGATCAGCCAGCACCTTGAGGTGCGCCACCACGCTGCGGCCCAGCGCCGAGAGGTTGTAGCCGCCTTCCAGACAGCTCACGATGCGGCCGCGCGCGTACTGTCGCGCCACGTCCATGATCTGCCTGGTCATCCAGGCGTAATCGGCTTCCACCAGCGCCATCTGTCCCATGTCGTCTTCACGATGGGCGTCGAAACCGGCCGAGATGAAGATCATCTGCGGCTGATGCGCGTGCAGCGCCGGCAGCCACTTGTCGGTCACCAGCTGGCGCACCACGTTACCCGCCGTGTAAGCCGGCAACGGCTCGTTGAGGATGTGCGGCTCGGCCGGATCGGCGCCGCTGAACGGATAGAACGGATGCTGGAAGAAGCTCACCATCAGCACGCGCGGATCATGTTTGAAGGCGGCTTCGGTGCCGTTGCCGTGATGCACGTCGAAGTCGACGATGGCGACGCGCTCGAGGCCATGGATCTCCATCGCGTGACGCGCCGCGATGGCAACGTTGTTGAACAGGCAAAAACCCATCGGTGTGGTCGGCGTGGCGTGATGTCCGGGAGGACGCACCGAGCAGAAGGCGTTTTCGAGCTCACCGGCGATCACTGCATCGGTCGCGGCGACGGCGGCTCCGGCCGCACGCAAGGCGGCGTTCCAGCTGTGGCGGTTGATCGAGGTGTCGGCGTCCAGCGGGTAGTGTGCAACATCGTCCTGCGCCAGCGTGGCGGCGTTGTCGCGAATCAACGCCACCGCGTTGGCGGTGTGCACGCGCTCGATGTCGGCGACCTCGGCCAGCGGCGCCTCGCGCCGTTCAAGGAACTGGTCGATGCGGCTGGAGATCAGTTGATCCTCGATGGCCTGCAGGCGCAGCGGCGTCTCCGGATGCCAGTCGCCCATCTCGTGGCGCTGGCAGTCGGCATGCGTATAAAAAGCAGTCGTCATTATTATCTTTGCTTCGTTCCTCCCGGTACGGGAGTGTCTCGTGGCGTCCGTCGCGTCCCGGGCATCTGCTGCGGCTGCGGCTGCGGTGGCGGTGGCGGTGGCACCTGCCTCTAGTGTACATCCAAGCGCTTCGGCGGGAGTGGGCGGCGGTCGGACCGCCCGGCCGATCATGTATACTGGCTGACTTGTCTGTCAGCTACCTTACGCGCAGCGCTGCGCCATCCATGTCAATGAAACCCTGCCTTCGTTTTCCTCGCCTGCTCGGCCTGTCCGCTCTCACCCTTGCTTGCCTGATCCCCGCAGCAGTCCACGCGGAATCGACGCATCACAAGAATAAAGCCGATAAAAGCAGCGTGAAAGCCGGGCAGGCCAAGCCGAAAAAGAAAGCCGCTCCGGCCGAGGACGGCGAGTTCGCCAATTTCAGCCAGTGGAAGGAAGTCAACGACTTCATCGACGAAATGGTCGCACGCAACGGCTTCGACAAGGCTGCCCTGCAAGCGCTCTTCAACAAGGCGCGTTATATCGATACCGCAATCCAGCTGATCAAGCCGGCCCCGAGCGGCAAGCCGAAGAACTGGCAGGCCTATCGCGCGCGCTTCGTCGAACCGAAACGCATCAACGCCGGCGTCGATTTCTGGGACGAGCATGAACTGGCGCTGTCGCGTGCCGAAGCGCAATACGGCGTGCCGGCCGAAATCATTGTCGGCATCATCGGCGTGGAAACCGTCTACGGCCGCAACACCGGCAATTTCCGCGTGCTCGACGCCATCACCACGCTGGCCTTCGACTATCCCAAGACAGCCAACCGCGACGCTCGCATGGCATTCTTCCGCGGCGAACTGGAAAACACGCTGCTGTTCGCGCGCGAATCCAACATCGATCCGTTCTCGCTGCTGGGCTCGTACGCCGGCGCCATCGGTTGGCCGCAATTCATGCCGAGCAGCATTCGCCAGTACGCCGTCGATTTCGACGGCAACGGCAAGATCGACCTGCGCAACTCGCCGGTCGACGCCATCGGCAGCGTCGCCAACTTCCTCAAGATCCACGGCTGGCAGCGCGGCGAACCGACCGTGTTTTCCGCCACCGTTACCGATCCCGGCAAAGTCGACAGTCTGATCAACCAGGGGCTGGAAGCCAAGTTCAGCGCCGATGAATTGCGTGCCGCCGGCGTCGTGCCCGGCAGCGAACTGCCGTCCGGCCTGCGCTACGGCCTGGTCGATCTGCAGAACGGCGAGGCCCCGACCGAACACTGGCTGGCGACCAATAATTTCTTTGCGATCACGCAATACAACCGCAGCTATTTCTACGCCATGTCGGTGATCGACCTGGCCCGCGCCGTGCGCACCGCCCGCGCAAAATAATCGCCGGCCACATTCAGAAACCAATAGCAAGACCGATGAAACGCATTTCTCCCCTCGCCATTTCCCTGACGCTGGCCAGCATCTCCCCTACCGCCTTCGCCGAAGAAGGCGCCGATGCCGGCACGCTGCCGGCCATCAACGTCAGCGCCGAAGCAAACCGCGCCGACGCCTATCGCGCACGCACGTCGGGCATCGCCGGTTTTGGCGAGACGCCGCTGCTGGACACGCCGGCATCGGTCTCGGTGATCACCGAAGCGCAACTGAAAGACCAGCAGGCGCGCCTGCTCAGCGACGTCATCAAGAACGACGCCAGCATCGGTGAAAACTATGCGCCGGTCGGCTATTACGAAAACATCAGCGTGCGCGGATTTCCGCTGGATCTGGCGAGCGGCTACCGCATCAACGGCCTGTCGGCGGTCGGCGAACAGAACATCGCCTTGGAAAACAAGGAACAGGTCGAGATCATCAAGGGCCTGGCCGGCCTGCAAGGCGGCGTACTCAACGCCGGCGGCCTGGTCAATTACGTGACCAAGCGCCCGGCCGACGTACGCTCGGTCATGCTCGGCACCGACTCCAACGGTTCGCGCTACCTGTCGACCGATCTGGGCGTGCTGTTCGGCGATCACCAGCAGTTCGGCCTGCGCGTCAACGCCGCGCACGAAGATATCAATTCCTACGTCGACTACAGCAACGGCTATCGCGACTTCGCCTCGCTGGCGGCGTCGTGGGACATCAGCACGAAAGCGCGCCTCGCCTTCAATATCGAATACCAGAAGAAGGCGCAGAAATCCGTAGCCGGCTATCAGCTGCTGGGCGGCACCACGGTGCCGTCGGGCGTCTCGCCGACCACCATGCTGTCGCCGCAGCCGTGGGCGCAACCGGTGCGTATCGATTCGCTCAACTTCAACACCCGTCTCGACTTGGAATTCAACGCCGACTGGCGCGGCTACATCACGGCCGGCCGCAGCCGCGCGGTGATCGACGATTACCTGGCCTTCCCTTACGGCAGCAACTCCGCCACCGTGTTCTCGCCAACCTTCGCCGCCAACGGCGACTATGACGTATACGACTACCGCAGCCCGGACGACACGCGTCGCAACGATGAAGCGCAAGCAGTCGTGCAAGGCAAGTTCAACATGGGTTCCGTCAGGCACGATGTGACGCTGGGCGTGACCATGTCGCGCCGCGTGGTCGACAAATCGGACGGCATTTCCATCCCGGTCGGCACCGGCAACATCTACAATCCGGTCGCTGCGCCGCTGGCGCCGTCGGGCGCCGACATTCCCGCCTCGTACCGCAATCTGGACAGCCGCCAGCAGGCGATCCTGCTCACCGACCGCGTGCAGTTCGGTGAGCACTGGGAAGTGCTGGCCGGCGGACGCCAGTTCTGGCTGAAGGAAAAAACCTACAACCTGGCCGGCGCCACCACACGCGATACTGATCGCAACCAGTTCCTGCCGCAACTCGCGCTGATCTACAAGCCCCAAGCCAACATGTCGGTCTACAGCAGCTACGCCGAGACGCTGAGCATGGGCACGGCGGCGGCATTCTGGCAGACCAATTTCCCCACCATCCTGCCCCCTTCGGTGGCGCGTCAGTTGGAAACCGGGATCAAGTACGACTGGAACAAGGACCTGAGTTTTACCGCGGCGGTGTTTCGCATGAAGAAGGCATATGAGTACCCGCAACCGGACGGCGCAGGCGGCTTCAAGTACGTCCAGCAAGGTACTCAGACCCACAATGGCCTCGAACTCGGCGCCACCGGCAATGTCACCAGGCAGCTGCGCCTCTCCGCCAGCCTCGCCTTCATCCAGGCGCGCGCCGATGGTACCGGCACGCCGGCTTACGACGGCAAGCAAGCCATCAATGTGCCGCGCCTGCGCAGCGCGCTGTATGCCGACTATGCACTGGCGGCCCTGCCGGGCCTTAACCTGCTGGGCAGCTGGCTGTACAGCGGCAGCAAGACCGCCACGCGCGACGGCAGCGCCTCAGTACCGTCGTATCACATCTTCAACGCCGGCCTGCGCTATCAGACCAGGATGGGCGGCCATCCGACCATCGTGCGCCTGACCGTCGACAACGTGTTCGACAAGCGCTACTGGAAAGACACCGGCGAGTCGCTCGGCGACAGCTATCTGCATCTCGGCGCTCCTCGTCTGGCGCGCCTGTCGGTGCAATACGACTTCTAAGCCGAAAACCGGAACCCCGCCCGCATGGAAGCCGCCTCCCATCACCTGACCCGTGTACTCAGCCACGGCATGAACGCCGACGCCGTGATCTCGGACTGGCCGGCGCTGACTTCGGCCGAGGTGGCGCGCGTGCTGCAGCACTATCCGCAAGCCGGTACGCCGAAGCGCCTGGTGTGGCATAGCCCGCGGCCGTTCTCGGCCGGTTGCGTGATGACGACCTCGACCATGGACGTGTTCGTCAAGCGCCACCATCTGTCGGTACGCGATGTCGCCGGCCTGAGCGAAGAACACGGCTTCGTCAATCACCTGCGCAGCCGCGGCATCGCCGTCAGCGAAGTGCTTACGACCGTCGATGGCGCCACTGCCTTTACGGACGATCACTGGACCTATGAAGTGCACGGCGTCGCCGCCGGCGTCGACCTGTATCGCGATGCGGTGTCGTGGACGCCGTTCAGCAGCAGCGTGCACGCGCACGAAGCCGGCAAGGCGCTGGCGCGCCTGCACCTGGCCGCGCAGGATTACGCTGCGCCGGCGCGCAAGGCGCAGACGCTGGTGTCGAGTTTCACGATTTTTTCGCAGCCCGATCCGCTGCCGGCGCTGCAACGCTACATCGAACGCTATCCGGCGATTGCCGACTACCTGAAAGATCGCGACTGGCGCGGAGAAACCGTAGGCACGCTACTTCCGTTCCACAAGCAGCTGTTGCCTTATCTGGATGAATTGACGCCGCTGTGGACTCACAACGACTGGCACGCGTCGAACCTGCTGTGGAGCGACCGCAGCACGGCCGCCGGGGTCCAGACCATCCTCGATTTCGGTCTCAGCGACCGCACGTGCGCGCTGCACGACCTGGCCACCGCGATCGAGCGCAACGTCATCGAATGGCTGGCGATCCAGGCCGGCAAGACCGACGCCGTCCATCCCGACCTGCTCGACGCCATGCTCGACGGCTATCATCTGTTGCGCCCGCTGACGTCGCGCCAGTGGCTGGCGCTGGCGGCCCTGCTACCGCTGGTGCATGCGGAATTCGCGCTGGCCGAGCTGGCGTATTTCCACGGCGTCACGCGCTCGGCCAACAATGCCGCGCTGGCCTACGATGCGTACTATCTTGGACATGCGGCATGGTTCAACAGCGCAGAAGGACAGCAGCTGCTCGCGCGGATCGCGCAACGGGCTGCTGCCGGCTGATCAGTCCGGGATCACTGCCGTCGCATCCACTTCCACCAGATATTCCGGCCGCGCAAAAGCGCTCACGACAATACCTGTCGATACCGGAAACACTCCCTTGAGCCAACGGCCCACCACGCGATACACATCTTCGCGATAGCGCGGGTCGGAGATGTAGATCGTCACCTTGCAGATGTGCTCCAGCTTGCCTCCGGCTTCCTTGAGCAGCATGTCGATGTTATACATCGCTTGCTCGGTCTGCCCTTTCGCGTCGCCGATGCAGACGCTTTCCGAGGTATCCAGGTTCTGCCCGATCTGGCCGCGCAGGAACACCGTCGTGCCACGCGCGACGACCGCCTGGCACAAATCGTTGTCGATGTTTTGTTCGGGATAAGTATCTTTGGTGTTGAATCTGCGAATGCGCGTGTGTTCCATGAGAGCCTCGGTGTATGAGTGTGTGGGGAATGATGGATGTCGGATGTCGGATTGATTACGCCTTGTTCTTCTTGTCGAAATAACCGGCGCGTATCGTCGAGCCGATCAGATTGACGATCAAGCGACCGGCGGTGACGCAAGTCAGTTTGCTGGCGTTGTCCTTGACCGGCTGGATTTCGACGATATCCATGCCGACCACGCGTCCCTTCTTCACCAATCCATGGATCAGTTTGCGCGCCTGCACGAAGCTCACGCCGCCGGGCGCCGGACCGTCGACGGCCGGCATGATGGTCGGATCGAGGCCGTCGGCGTCGATCGTCAGATAATAATTGCCGCCGTCGGGAATGCGCGCCAGCACGGCATCCATGCCGATATCGTGCAATTCGTAGGCCGAGATCAGGTCGGCTCCCCAGGACTTGGCCGCTTCATAATCCGCAGGCCGTCCGCTGCCTTGCGCGCGTAGACCGATCTGCACGATATGTTTGACGAACGGAAGTTCGGAGGCGCGGCGTATCACGCTGGACAAACCGTCGCGCACGCCGTTGACTTCATCGCGCCAGTCCAGATGTGCATCGATGTGCACGATCGTCACCGGCCCGACTTCGTCGAAGCCGCGCAACACCGGATTAGTGATGCCGTGATCGCCGCCCAACACGATCGGCATGCCGCCGCCGCGCAGGATTTGCCGGATCGCCAGTTCAGCGCGGCGTTGATGATCGCCTGGTACCGCGAGATCCGGCAGTACGTCGCCGCAATCGACGAAACGGATGTCAGTGCGGCCTTGCAGCAGCGGGCCGTCGATATCGAAATCATAGTGTTCGGGTGCGCGCACGATGCGGTCGGTGACATCGCGAATCGCCTGCGGCGCGTTGCTCTGATCGTTGGTGAATTGGCGCGGCGTGTAAGCCGAACCAAACGGCACGCCAAGGATTGCAATGTCCGCCTTCAGGTCGGTCATGTCGGTGACCAGCTCCGAATACAGCAGTGTTTTGTGGCCGGTGCGCGGCGCTACGGTAAGTTGCTCCATCAGCGGGGATCCTTTTGGACGAGAGAGGTGGTGAAGAGAAACGCGCCGGTATCCATGCAAGATCGAAGCCAGCGCATGCATCGATACGACCAGGTGGATTCGACTGTAGCAAGCAACCCGGACAATAAAAAATGATTGTTTTGCAGGTATAGTCTTGAAATTCGATACCTTTCCTTTTCGCTTCCCACTTACCTTCCCGGCGGGCAATCATGATCCAGTTGGACTTCGACGAACGCGACCTGCGCTCTCTGCGGGTGTTTTGCAATGCGGCCCAGGCCGGTGGATTCGCGGCGGCGGAAAAGCGCCTGCATATGTCCAAGGCGTCCATCAGCCGGCACGTGCGCGAAGTGGAAGAGCGCCTCGGCGTGCGCCTGTGCGAACGCGGCCCTGCCGGTTTCAAGCTGACGCCGGAGGGCGAGGTGGCGCTCAAGCTGGCCTCGGATGCACTGCGCTCGCTGGAACGGATCCGCTCCGAAATCGATGCCGTGCATGGCGTGTTGTCCGGTTCGCTGTCGATCGGCATCGTCGAACACACGCTCACGCATCCCGACTGCAAGATCCCGGAGGCGCTTGCCATCCTGCGCCAGCGCGCGCCCAACGTGCGCCCGGAAATCAGTGTCATGACCTTCCCCGATCTCAACCAGGCATTGCGCGAGCACCGCGTCGACATTGCGATTCGCGGCAGGTATCCGCGCGAGGGCGAATTCAGTTACCTGCCCTTGTTTTCAGAAACCCATCGCGTCTATACCGCCGCAAAAAAAACCAGGGGCGGCGCCGGCGATCTGCCGCTGGTCTACCGGCCGCACCCATATGTCGACCAGGCGCTGGCGACCGAAGGCTACGCACGCGGGCCTGATGCCGGCGGCCTGGAAGCCATCGGCCTGCTGGTGGCGACCGGTTGCTATCTGGGCATCCTGCCGGTGCACTACGTCCAGCTGCTAGGCAAGCGCTATGCGCTCCGGGCGAGAAGCGACGGTCCGTCCTATCATCATCAGATCTGCGCAGTCACCGAATCGTCCCGTCCCTCCACGTATCGCGCAGACCTCTTCCTGGACATCCTCAGAGAACTGCATCCCGGCAATCAAGCAGCCTGAACTGATTTCATCGATCGGCGCGAGACGCGGACAACGCTCGCCCCAAAGCGACGCATGGCGTCGTCAGCTACATGTCCATCATGGCGCATCGGTGACGGACATGACGATGCATCGCGTTAGCACGCGTATATTTTGATTCATGCCAACGCGTATTTTTGAATCACCGAAATCAAACCGCTCCTGCGCAGCGATTTTCTTGAGCACTGAAATGCGCCACGAAAATGATTCATTTGAATCATTTTAAAAAAATATTGGCACATATGTTGCTTGAAGCCTCGCATATCCCGATTGCGGAGCATCCTCGTGAATCAAGCTTCATCAACATCGCCAAAGCCGTCGCAGCGCTTGCCGTCGCAACAAGCGCTGGTGCTGCATATCAAGCAATGTTTCGACAGCCTGCCGCGGCAAGTGCGGCTCGCGGCCGGATTCGTGCTCGATCATCCGCACGAAGTTGCGGTGATGTCCATGCGCGAGCAGGCGCGGCTTGCCGGCATCCCGCCGTCGACGATGACGCGGCTGGCAAAGTTTCTGGGCATGGAGGGTTATGACGACATCCGTGAAGTGTTCAAGAACAATCTGCGTTCGCGCAGCAACGAATACAGCCAGCGCGCCCACGGCCTGGTCGAACTGAATCAGAAGATCGGCGAAACCGCGCTCGCGCTCGATGTCGCCAACAACGCCATCGCGCACATCCAGGCGCTGTGCAGCGCCGACACGCTGGCCGCCATCGTGCGCGCCGTGAAGCTCCTGTCGTCATCGCGCACCATCTATTGCCTGGGCTTGCGTTCGTCGTTTCCCGTGGCGTTCCAGTTTTCCCACGTCTCCGAATACTTCGCCAAGAACATCACGCTCATCGACGGCGCCGGTGAAAGCGGCATGATGAAGATCATGCATCAGGCCGGCCCCAAGGACGCCTTGTTCGTCTGCTGCATCGCGCCTTATTCGCGGCGCGCCATATCGATTGCCGGACATCTGGCCAAAGCCGGCGTCAAGCTGATCGCCATCACCGACAGCGACAGCTCGCCGATTGCACGCATGGCAACGGAGACCATTCTGGTCGGCAAACAGAATGCCTCGTTCTTCGACACGCTGGTCCCCGCTTTCCTCGTCAGTGAAATTCTGGTCGCGCTGATGGCGGCGACTTCCAAGGTCGACGTCAAGGCCTCGGTGTCCGAGACGGAGAAAAATCTGTGGAGCATGGGTGAATGGTGGGGTACGGAAGTCAGCGAGTTGCCCCGGATGCCCAGATCGCGCACCCGCAAGAACGACAGATGACGATCATAGCAACGCATAGGCGACCGCATGTAATCCGCTTCAGCACTACCCGCACTTCATGAATGACTTCAATTGAAAGGATATCGAAATGAAACGCCGCTCCCTCCTGCTTAGCCTGATCGCCGTCGCCATCGCCGCTACTGTTTCCGCCAACGCCATGGCGGAGGACGCACTCAGCACCATCCTGGCGCGCAAGGTCATCCGCGTCGCCGTACCGACCGACTATCCGCCCTACGGCTCGGTCGGCACCGACATGACGCCGCGCGGCTACGACATTGATATGGCGACGCTGGTCGCAAAAAAACTCGGCGTCAAACTGGAACTGGTCCCCGTCACCGGCCCCAATCGCGTCGCCTACCTGCAAACAAAAAAATCCGACCTGACCATTTCGTCGCTCGGTAAAACACCTGAGCGTGAAAAGGTCATCGACTACAGCATCGCCTATGCGCCGTTCTTCGACGCCGTCTTCGGCAAGCAGGAAATCATCGCGAAGAACTACAACGAACTCACCGGCAAGGTCATCGCCGTAACGCGCGGCTCGATGCAGGACGAAGAACTCTCGCGCCTGGCCCCGGGCGCCGTGATCAAGCGCTTCGAAGACAACAACGGCACGGTCTCGGCCTTCCTCGCCGGCCAGGCGCAGATGTTTGCAACCGGCACGGCCGTGGCGGCCACGATCAAGACCAAGGATCCATCGGTGAGCATGGATCTGAAAGTGATCCTGTCCAATTCGCCGTGCTACATCGGCGTGCTCAAGGGCGAGCCGCAACTGGTCGCCCGGCTCAACGAGATCATCCGCGAGGCCAAGAGCAACGGCGCCATTGACGAAATGTCGAAGAAATGGCTGGGCGCGCCTGCCGGCCCATTGCCGGAGTAAAGCGGTAACGCTTTGCTGAGTTGCCGTACCCGATGCCATTATTGGAAGCGCATCGGGCGAGCAGCTCCCCAGCTCTCCCAGTCAATAAAAAAATAGCGTCACGACATGACTCCCCCTACCGCAATCGACCGCCTGGCCGACTGGATCTGCAGCCTGCACGCTGACCGTGCCGTGCGTAACATTCCCGCTTCCGTGCGCAGCATCGCCGCCAATTGCCTGATCGATACGATCGGCGTCGCCTTTGCCGGATCGGCGACGGCGGTCGCTCGCACGGCGCGCGCCATCGCCGTGGATGCCGGTTCACGCGGCGACGCGGCGGTGCTGGGAAGCCATCACTTGTTTTCTGCGCCGGCGGCGGCGTTCGCCAACGCCACCTCGGCTCACGCCCTCGACTTTGACGACAACTGCTACGCCGGCTTCGTGCACGGTTCCGCCGTGATCGCCCCCGCCGCAATCGCGGTCGCACAAAAGCGCAATGCCTCGGGACGTGACCTGCTGACCGCCTTCATTGTCGGATCCGAGTGCGAGTACGCCGTCGGCGCCGCAACCAATAGCGTGCTGTATGACCATGGCTGGTGGACTACCGGCGTGCTCGGTCCGATCGGGGCCTGCGCGGCGGCGGCATGGCTGCTCAAGCTGGACCGCCGCCAGACGGCGTCGGCATTGGGGCTGGCGGTGGCCGGTACGGGTGGCATGAAGGCCTGTTTCGGCACCGATGCCAAGGCGCTGATGGCCGGCCGTGCGGCGGAAGCCGGCATCGTCGCCGCCTTGCTCGCCGCCCAGGGCGCGAGCGGGCCGCACGATGCCTTCGAACACTGGAATGGATTTAACGGCTTGTTCAATCAAGGCGAATTCAACCTTGCCACGATGGCGCAGCTGGGGATGCAATGGTTCTTGGAATCGCCCGGGGTCGATATCAAGCGCATCCCCCTCTGTCTGTCTTCGCATGCCGCGGTCGATGCCGCCATGGCGCTCGTCGCCCGGCATGCTATCGACGTCGCGGCAATCGAAGAGATCGTCTGCGACGTACCGCAGATCGTTTTTGCCAATCTGATCTACAACCAGCCGGCGACAAGACAGCAAGCCCAATTCAGCATGCCTTTCGCCATTGCGGTGTCCTTGCTGTACGGCTCGGTGCAATTGCAGCACCTGGACGGCGCGGTACTGCAGGAGCAGCCCGTCCTCGAATTGATGAAGCGCGTGAAGATGACAGTCGGCCCGCGCTGGAGCCTGGAAGGCGCCTGCGAGGCGGCGCCGGAAGGAGCAAACGTGCGGATCAGGCTACGCGGCGGCGACTGGCTTGAGGAGTTTCAGGCGCAGGCGCGCGGCAGTGCGCAATGCCCGATGCGGCAGGATGAAATCGAAGCCAAGTTCATGCAGTGCATGGAGGCGGGAAGTGCCGGCAACGTCCACGGCCAAGGCGGCAGCGGCAACGGCGGCGACAGAGACACCGGCGCCCTGCTGCTGTCCCGCCTCAAATCGATCGAGACGCTGCCGTCGGTGCGCGAACTGTTTTCCGTCCGATAGCGGCGGCTACGGCTTGATGACCTGCGGGTCGATCTGCACCATCTCTTCATTGTTGCCCAGCCAGATCTGGCCGTCCTGGATCGTGCATTGCAATTGCATGTTGCGCTGGGCGAGCTTTTCCAATGCCTGGCTGGTTTCGGCGGCGATGTTGATGACGGTCAGATTCTTGGCGCGCTCGACGCGGTTGCCGATCTGGTTCCACCAGATGCTGCTGACACTGCTGTAGCTGTAGACGATCACGTGCGCCGCGCGGCCGCAGGCCTTGAGGATGCGCTTGTCGTCGGGCTGGCCGACTTCGATCCAGAGATCGATGGCGCCGGTCAGGTCTTTTGCCACGACGTCCGGGTCTTCGACGTCGGACAAGCCCTTGCCGAAGGTCAGCGCGTCGCTGGCGTTGAGCGCAAAGGCCAGCACACGGATCATCATGCGCTCGTCGGTTTCCGACGGGTGGCGCGCGATGGTCAGCGAATGGTTCTGGTAGTAATGCCGATCCATGTCGGAAATCTGCAGATCGGCTTTGAAAATGGTTGCTTTGAGCGCCATGACGGTCTTCTTTTGGTGCGGAGTTGGGCGTATTGCTTGCGAAGGATGTGAAGGATAGCCGATTTCAAGGGCTTTTCCACGCTTTCCCGCGAGATTGGAAAATGACGCCCGTGAGACAATTCCACTATGGATACGCCTACTTTCCCCGACGACGACACGGTTGCCGCCCTGACCCGCGCCTGGGTCGCCGAAGCCGTGATCGGCCTGAACCTCTGCCCGTTCGCCAAATCGGTCTACGTCAAGGATCAGATTCGCTATGTGGTCAGCCACGCGGACAACGAAGCTGATCTGGCGCAACAGCTGCTGACGGAATTGCAACACCTGCAAGCCGCCGATCCGGAGTTGCTCGACACCACGCTGCTGATCCATCCGCGCGTGCTGCAGGATTTCTACGACTACAACAGCTTCCTCGACGTCGCCGACCAGGTACTGGAAGACGCCGGGCTGGACGGCGTCATTCAGATCGCCAGTTTCCATCCGCAGTATCAGTTTGCCGATGCCGGGCCTGACGATATCGACAACTACACCAACCGCTCGCCGTTTCCGGTTTTGCATCTGTTGCGTGAAAGCAGCATCGACCGGGCGGTCGCCGCCTTCCCCGAGGCAAGCGCCATTTTCGAACGAAACATCGCAACCATGCGGGATCTCGGGCTAAATGGCTGGAATCGGCTGGCTTTTGTCGTGTCAAAGAAACAACACCAATTATAGAAAAATTCCTGTTAATATCTGTTACAAATTCGAGGTGATTTCTCGCAACTATTTTGTAATAGACTTTTCTGAACGAATGTACTGAGCGTCAACATTGGCGTTTTGACAGTACCGACGTTGGGAGCACGGAAACGAATAGTGAAGGCTGGCAAGTCAGACCGACTGATCCCGATGGCCTTGGTTCGAGTTGTGTTGTTGCAGTGGGAAAAGAATGGCACCTCTGATGGAAACTAGTGAACCACGTTTTGCAGTTTTACCAAGAACTAATGCACTTGCACAAACAAGGCCTTTATAAACATCTGCATAATGGAACGTCCGATCATGACTACACCTAATGGCATCAACGATACTTCCCTTTCGGATCAAATCAACTACGATCCTAACCACCTGCTGGATGCGCTGATTGAGAAATTGCATCTGAAGAACGACGCCGCGTTGTCGCGTGCGTTGGAAGTGGCTCCACCAGTCATCAGCAAGATCCGTCACCGTCGTCTGCCGGTTGGCGCGTCGCTGCTGATCCGCATGCACGAAGTCAGCGAATTGTCGATCCGCGAACTGCGCGAATTGATGGGCGATCGTCGCGAGAAATTCCGCATCAGCGACAAGCAGTTCAAGCCGAAGCCAGGCTCGCCGGCAACACCAGGCGTGGAATAAAAAAAACGGAGCGTAAGCTCCGTTTTTTATTGGCGCGAAGAAAAGCCCTCCGGCGCCGGGCCCACGGGCCCATGACAGGCAAGAAAACTAGGCAGGAAATACGCCCGTAGACAGATAGCGGTCGCCGCGATCGCAGACCACGAACACGATGGTCGCATTCTCGACCTGCTGCGATAGGCGCAGCGCCACTTCGCAAGCGCCGGCTGCGGAAATGCCGCAGAACAGCCCCTCCACCATCGCCAGTTTGCGCGCCATGTTTTCGGCGGCGGCCTGGCTCACGTATTCGAGCTGGTCGACGCGCGGCTTTTCATAGATTTTCGGCAGGTAGGCGTCCGGCCATTTGCGGATGCCCGGAATCGACGAACCTTCTTCCGGCTGGGCACCGATGATCTGGATCTCGGGATTCTGTTCCTTCAGGTAGCGCGACACGCCCATGATGGTGCCGGTGGTGCCCATGGCGCTGACGAAATGGGTAATGCGGCCTTCGGTGTCGCGCCACAGTTCGGGGCCGGTGGTTTCATAGTGCGCCTGCGGATTGTCGCCATTGGCGAACTGGTCGAGGATCAGGCCCTGGCCTTCCTTCTGCATCTGTTCGGCGAGGTCGCGGGCGTATTCCATGCCGCCACTCTTGGGCGTCAGGACGATCTTGGCGCCATAGGCGGCCATGCTCTGGCGGCGTTCTTCGCTGAGGTTTTCCGGCATCAGCAGCACCATCTTGTAGCCGCGCAGTGCGGCCACCATGGCCAGCGCGATGCCGGTGTTGCCGCTGGTGGCTTCGATCAGGGTATCGCCAGGCTTGATCTGGCCGCGCTCCTCGGCGCGGCGGATCATCGACAGCGCGGCGCGGTCCTTGACCGACCCGGCCGGATTGTTGCCCTCCATCTTGCCGAGGATGATGTTGTTGCGTCGCTTGGCGTCTTCGCCGCCGAGGCGCTGCAATTGGATCAAGGGCGTATTGCCGATGGTGTCTTCGATGGTCAGATAAGGCATGGTCGGAGGAATCCTTTCAGGAGTCTCATTTTAATATGAGTCTTTGTCATGTGCCGGACAGCCCTAGCGACAAGATACTTATATAGTTATAGCAAATACGCCTAACGCAACTCTTGCGCGCCGGAGATGCCTTACACTGTCCGCGCTCGCCGGCCGTTCTTCCGTCTTCCCCAGGAGCCGCAATGAAAACGCACGATGTCGCCAACCAGGTCCCGGAACTGCAGGACTTCAATCTGTATGACACCGATACCGCGCTGAGCCAGGGCGTACGGCGCGGGCAGGCCGGCTGGCATGCATCGGTGCTGGCCAATTACGGCGCCGAACTGGGCAGCGCCGAGGTGCTGCAGATGGCCGCATTGGCCAACCGCCACGAGCCCGAACTCAATACCCACGATCGCTTCGGCAACCGCATTGACCGCGTCGACTTTCACCCCGCCTGGCATGCCCTGCTGGCATTGCTGCGGCGCGAAGGACTGCACGCGCTGCCGTGGATGCCGGAATTCGATGGCAAGCCCGGCGCCCATGTCGCGCGCGCCGCCGGCTATTTCCTGCATGCCCAGGTCGAAGCCGGATCCTTGTGTCCGACCACCATGACCTTCGCCTCGATCCCGGTATTGCGCAGTGAAGAGGCTCTGTACGGCCTGCTGCGCGACAAATTGTTTTCCCGCCAACACGACCCGCGCGACCTGCCGCTGGAACAGAAGCACTCCATGCTGGTCGGCATGGGCATGACGGAAAAGCAAGGCGGCTCCGACGTGCGCAGCAACACCACGGCGGCGCGCCCGCTCAATGGCAGCGGCCGCGGCGCAGCCTACACGCTGACCGGCCACAAATGGTTTTTTTCGGCGCCGATGTGCGATGCCCACATGGTCCTGGCGCGCACCGACAACGGCCTGTCGTGCTTCTTCATACCGCGCTGGCGGCCCGACGGCCACAAGAACGGCGTGCTGATCCAGCGCATCAAGGACAAACTCGGCAACCGCTCCAACTCCAGCAGCGAAGTCGAATTTGAAGATGCCTACGGCGTCATGGTCGGCGATGAAGGACGCGGCATCCCCACCATCATCGAGATGGCCAACCACACGCGCCTCGATTGCGTCATCGGCAGCGCCGGCCTGATGCGCCATGCGCTGGTGCAGGCCATCCATCACGCGCGCCACCGCAGCGCCTTCGGCAAGCATCTCGCCGACCAGCCGCTGATGCGTAACGTGCTGGCCGACCTGGCGCTGGAAAGCGAAGCCGCGACCTTGCTGATGCTGCGTCTGGCGAGCGCCTTCGAAGCGCCCGCCGATCCCTTGCAGCGCGCCTGGCGCCGCATCGTCACGCCGGCGGCCAAGTTCTGGATCTGCAAACGCGCGCTGGAATTCACCGGCGAGTGCATGGAAGTCTGGGGCGGCAACGGCTACGTGGAAACCGGACCGATGGCACGCATGTATCGCGAAGCTCCGGTCAACTCGATCTGGGAAGGTTCGGGCAACGTGATGTGCCTCGACGTGCTGCGCGCGATGGAACGCGAACCGGACGCCTGCCTGTTGCTGTTGGATGAATTGCAACAGGTCGCCGATGGCCACGAGGTCTTGCAGGCGCCGCTGCACGCGCTCAAGCAAATGATGACGCTGCCGCCGGAACAGCGCGAAATGCTGGCGCGCCGCCTGGTGCAGCAGCTGGTGCTGACCGTGCAGGGTGCGCTGATGTTGCAGCATGCGCCGCCGGCGATGGCCGAGGCCTTCGTGCTCAGCCGCGGCGATGCCGCCAACGGCCGCGTGTACGGCACGCTGCCTGCCGGAAGCACGGATGCCGCGTCCTTGCACCAAAGCATCCTGGCGCGCGCCTGGCCGCAGTAATAAAGACTAGGCGCCGTTGGATCCCTTCGCCAGCCGGTCGAACAAATCCTCGCCGCCCATCTGGCCGCCCTTGAGCATCAGTTCGATGCCATCCTCGCGCGCACCGTCGGCGTGCGCACGGCACAACGCTACGCCCGGCGACAGCTTGCCAAGATAGGACAAGCCCCAGATGTCGAGCGCCTTCAGGGCATGGCTGGAAGTGTCGCCGCCGGCCACGCCGATGCGGCGTACCGTGGTCAGCGGCAACAGACGCCGCAGGAAATTCCCGCTCGCCTGCGCCAGCCGCAACGATGCGTGCTCACCATCGAGGTGTGCGCCGTCGGCGGTACTGGCCAGCACGTGATGACCGTCGTTCAGACGTTGTGCAATGCGTGACAGCATCGACTCGATATAAGCCTGGTCCTCATTGACCAGTCGGCGCGCATCCAGTGTGACGCGCTCGTATGACGTCGCGGCGACCACCTGGCGCGCCGTGACCGGCGACAGGCTGCCGGCCAGCACGAACACAGCGCCGTCAGGCGCAGCGATGCGTGTCGCACCGATCGAAGACGCGGGCAACTCCCCCTGTTCGCGCCAATGACCGCACAAGGCCTGCACCACGCTGCTGGCACCGATTGCCAGCAAGGGCTGCCGTTGCGCGCGCTGCCAGATCTGCCGGCCGATCGGCAGCAGATGCGCCGCGTCGCCGACGTCGAACAGCACGGCATCAGGCCGTTCTTGCGCCAGCCGTTCCAGCTGTGCATCCAGTTGTTCCGCACTCCCCGCGTAAGCCGGCGCATGGATGGCAGCCACCCGCATGCCCTGCCCCGCAAGGTGCACGCGCATGTCGGTTTCGTGCATCGGCGTCACCGGATGATTACGCATGGTCTGGTGGCGATCGATGCGGAATACTTCGCCGCCGCCGTTGACCGCGGCGTACAGGTTGCTGAACAGGCAGTAGCGCTGCAGATTGGGCTGGCCGCCGACGATGGGCACGAAGTCATTAACAATGTGTTGCCGCCATACCGACAGGGCCGTACCGATGTTGCCGACGTACGGCGCGCTGTCGAAGGTCGAGCAGATTTTGTAGTGCGTCACCGGCGGCTGCAAGCCGGCAAAAAACCGGGCGACCGGTTCGAGTTCTTCGCGCATTTCTGGCGGCGCCATCGAACGCGCAGCGCCCGCGACGCCAAGGCAATCAAGTACGCCGGCCGCCTCCAGCTGACGCCGGTCCGGCACCCGCAGGAACAGCAAACTGCGCAAGCCGGCTTCGGTCGCCGTCGCCAGCGTGTCGGTGGCGCCGGTGAAATCGTCGCCGTAGAAGCAGACGCGCGGGCGATGCTGCCGGGTCATTTCAGACGCGGCCCGAAGAAGTCGAGCGCATGCTGCAACTCCGGCGACCGGCGTGCGCGCTCCTGCAGGCTGACGCCGTCGCGCGCCGCTTCCCAGGCCTGGCGCAGACTGGCGACACCGGCTGCGGCGCCGTCCGGATGCGCGAGGATGCCGCCGCCCGAGAGGAAGATCACGTCAGTGCTGTTGACCGCTGCGAAGGTAGCCGGCACCGTGCCGGCCCACTGTCCCGACGAAAATACCGGCATCACTTCGTCGCCGGGCGCCATCGGCGTCAGGCAATCGCGCGCCGACTGCACCACTTCGTCATTGAATTCGGAGAACTTGCCGTCGAGGCCATGCACGTGCAGATGGTCGACGCCGCTCAGGCGCCACAGGCTTTGATACGCCGAGAACGACATACCCAGCGCCGGCTGGCGCGACATCATGCCGAAGCCGTTGCGATGACCGTGGATCGCCAGGCCGCTGCTGCGCCGCAAGCTTTGCAGCGCGGAGAAGCCGCACCAGTTGAGCCCGACCATGATGCAGCTGCCGCCTTCGCGTTCGACCAGGTCGGCGTGACGGCGCATGGCGTCGAGTTCGTCGGTGATGTTGAACGCCACCATGACGCGGCGGCCGGACTTGTCCTGGTAGGCGCGCACGCGGCGCATGACTTCACGCACGCGTTCTTCCAGCGGCGCATGGACCGGATTGGCGCAGACTTCGTCGTCCTTGATGAAGTCGACGCCGGCTTCGCACAGCTGCGTCACGAGCTCGCCGGTCTGCACTGCGCTGAGGCCGACATTGGGCTTGATGATGGTACCCAGCAAGGGCGCTTGCGATGCCGACGATTGGCCCGTCAGCTTGCGGGTACCGGCAACGCCGTGGCGTGGCATATCGAACCGGCGACGATAATGTTCCGGCAGCGACAGCGACAACAGGCGCATGCCGGTGACTTCGCCGAGATCGAACAGATTACCGGCCACGGTCGCCGCCAGCGTCGGCAGGTTGGCGCCGACATTGTCGATCGGGAAGGAAATCCGCACCCGGGCGCGACGCCACGGACCCTGCATGTTCTGGCGCTGCTGCCAGGCGTTGGGCAGGCTCGGCGTCGCCACGCTGTCGATCTCTTCCACCGACACCACGACGGCGCGTGCGCGTTCGCGCAATTGTTCGGTCTCGCCCTGCACCCGCACGAAGGTGCCGCAGGATTGCTCGCCCGCCATGACCTCCGCGACCTGCGACGGATCGAGCGGCGTTTCGATCAGGTAGTCGGCGTAAAAACGATTGTCGTCCATCTGGTCCGCCATCACATCTTGCTCAGGTCGGGGAAGGTGCGCACCGGATCGCTGCCGTCCCAGTTCTCGGCCGATTCGCGGATGATGCGGAACACCGTGCCCTTGGGGCCGGCGATTTCCGACAGCTCGATCACGGTGCCGGGGTGGTATTCGGTTTCGAAATAGACGAAGCGGCCGCGCTCGCCGACCTCGCCGCTCATGCCGACCTTCCAGCCCTTCTCCAGCAGGCGCGCAAGGTCGTTGTCGAAGTCTTCGGTCCAGTAGGCCAGATGCTGCAAGCCGGTGCGGCCGGCCTTGAGGAAATCCCGGTACATCGACGGCGCATCGTTGCGCTGCTGGATCAGTTCCACCTGCACGTTGCCGGAGTTGGCCAGGGCCACCGACGAATGGATGTCCTGCAGCTCGCCCTTGTAGCGGTAGTTCTTCAGCGGCACCCGCTCCATGTAGTACCACGGGCCGACGCCCAGCACTTCGCTCCAGTATTTCATCGCGGCCTGTATGTCTTCGACGACGTAGCCCAGTTGTTTTATCTCACCCAGAAAACGGCTCATTGCTCACCTCTTTTTTTCGTTTGTTTCGTTTGAATAGTCGGTAGTAAAGTATTTTTTACGTCAGGAAGCCGATCGAAATCCACGGCACCGCAGCCACCACCAGCAGCGCAACCACCAGCGCCGCCAGATAGCCCCAGACGCGGTTGAAGACCTTGTCCGGCGACACCTTGCCGATCGCGCAAGCGGCATAGAAGCCGACGCCGAAGGGTGGTGCGAACAGGCCGATGCCCATTGCCAGGATCACTACCATGGCGTAATGCACGTCATGGATGCCCAGTGACCGCGCCACCGGGAACAGCAGCGGTCCGAACAGCACGATCGCCGGAATCCCTTCCAGGATGCTGCCCAGCACGATGAAGATCACGATCGTGATCAGCAGGAAACCGAAACCGCCGCCCGGCACGCCCTGCATCAGCGACACCAGCTTGGCCGAGAAGCCCGACTGCGTCAGCGCCCAGGCCATCGAAGTCGCCATGCCGATGATCAGCAGGATCGCCCCCGACAAGGTCGCCGCTTCCACCAGCATCGGATAGATGCGCTTGAAGTCGAGATGCTTCATGAAGGCATGCATGACCAGGCCGACCACGATGGTGTACGCCACGCCGATCGTTGCGACTTCGGTTGCAGTAGCCACGCCTTCGATCACCGCCACGCGGATCAGCATCGGCAAGGCCAGTGCGGGAATCGCGGCAATCAGGGTCTTGCCGATCACGCCGATGGAAGCGCGCTTCACATCCGGCATCGGTTCGCGGCGGGCGCGGAACCAGCAGACGATGCCGATGGCGATCGTGGCGATCACCGCCGGCATCAGCCCGCCGATGAACAGGGCTGTGATCGACACGCTGCACACCGCACCGATGGTGATCAGCACCAGGCTCGGCGGAATCGTCTCGGTCATGGCACCGGAAGACGACAGCAAAGCCACCAGCTCTTCCGGCTTGGAGCCGCGCTTCTTCATTTCAGGGAACAGCGCCGGAGCGATGGCGGCCATGTCGGCCGCTTTCGAGCCGGAGATGCCCGAGACCAGGAACATCGCGCCCAGCAGCACGTATTGCAGTCCGCCCCGCACGTGGCCCAGCAAGGCGGCCATGAAATCGATGAGCGTTCTGGCAAGGCCGCTGATTTCCAGCAGCGAACCGAGCAGCACGAACAGCGGCACCGACAGCAGGATCAGGCTGGACATGCCTTCATCCATGCGGCTGACCACGATCATCATCGGCGCGCCGGTGGCAATCGTCAGGTAGGCCATGGTGGCCGTGCCAAACGCAAACGCGATCGGAATGCCGCCTGCGACACAGACACCGATCAGCACCACGAAGAACACGATCAGGTTGTAATTGCCCATGGCCAGCAAGGCCGGCTTGCTGATCCACAGCACGGCGCCGATTACTGCCACGACCGCGACCGCAGAGAGCACCTGTTTGACGCTGGAGCGGCTGGCCATGCGTGCAATCGCTGCCAGGAACATCAGGATCGCGCCCACCGGCAGGGCAGCTGCGCGCAGGCCGTCGGGGATTTCCAGGGCCGGCGTGGTGATCGCCATCTGCTCCGAGGCATGGTCGACGGCGGGATGGATGATCATCAATACGAAGATGCAGACGATCAGCGCGGCGACGGTTTCCAGCCAGACGCGCCATTTGTCGGAGAGCTTGTTGACGATGGCAGTCAGGCGCATGTGCTCGCCCCGGTCCAGCGCCAATACCGCGCCCAGCATCGACAGCCAGATGAACAGCGTGGAGGCCAGTTCATCCGACCAGATCAGCGGATCGTGCAACGCATAGCGGTAGATCACGCCGGCCAGCAGCACGCCGGTTTCCACCACCACCAGCGTTGCCGCCACGGCGGCGACAACGTGCATCACATTGCGGTTCACGCCCGCCAGCAGACGCGCCAGCGGGTTGGCCGGCGCCGATGCAGCGTCAGCGTAGTTCATAGCCGCGTCCATTCAGGCCAGCTTCCCGGTGTATTTTTCGAGCATCGCCCACGCATCGGGACCGAACTTCTTGTGCCATTCGGTGTAGAAGCCGGAAGCGCGCAGCTTGGCGCGGAAGGCCTCGTTGTCGGTCTCGTTGAACTGCATGCCCTTGCCCTTCATGTCGGCCACCAGGGATTCGTTCAAGGCCTTGACGTCGACGCGCTGCTTGATGCCGGCTTCATTGACGTTGCGCGTGACGATCTCTTGCAACTCTTTCGGCATGCGTTCAAACGACTTCTTGTTGCCCATGAACCAGAAGCCGCTCCACACGTGGTTGGTCATCGAGCAGTACTTCTGCACTTCATAGAACTTGACGGTGGAAATCACCGCCAGCGGATTCTCCTGGCCTTCGACGATCTTGGTCTGCAGCGAGGAATACACCTCGGCGAAATTGATGCTGGTCGGCGCGGCGTCGAAAGAGCGGAACAAGGACGTCGCCAGCGGGCTCGGCGGCACGCGCAGCTTCATGCCCTTGAAATCCTCGGGCTTGTGAATCGGGCGCGTGCTGGTGGTCACCTGGCGATAGCCGTTGTCCCAGCAGCGTTCGAACGCAAACAACGACGTCGTCGCGGCGATCTGCTTGCGCACGTAAGCGCCAAGGTCGCCGTCCATCGCCGCCCACACCTGGTTGTAGTCCTTGAAGGCGAAGCCGACGCCGCTGATCTGGCCTGCCGACACCAGCGTGCCGAGCACTTCCGGCGAGATGGTGAAGAAGTCGATGGCGCCGGCGCGCACCTGCGACAGCATGTCGGTGTCGGTGCCGAGCTGGCCGTTGGGATAGACCTGGAAGTCGACGCGGCCCTTGGACTCGGCGGCGATCTTGGCCGCCATTTCCTTGGCGCGCACATTCATCGGATGCGTCATCGGCAGGTTGTTGCCGTACTTCAGCGTGAATTCAGCTGCGGCGCTGGCCGAGCCTGCATACAGTCCGGTCGCGGCGGCGGCCGAGGCGACGGAAGCGGTCTTCAGAAAGTGGCGGCGTGTCATGGCATGCATTGCGTATCTCCTGGATTTTTATAAGTCGTTGATGGCGTGCAGATTCCGTTGGGACAGCGGAGAGCAGTACGCCGATGCGGCGAAAAAAGGGTTTCCGCCCTTCCTGTCTCCTTGTATATTCTTGATGTTATTTGATTTGTCCTGATTGCTTTTTGCAGAGAATATGCTCTGAGTTCGCTCAGGTCAAAGCCGATTCATGATGGTTTTTGATGTAAACAAACAATATCCCGCCATGGCACTTTCCCCTGATCCCCGCCTGCCGGCCGACGGCGCCAACGAGAGCGGCCGCGCACGTGTAAGCGACATTGCACGCGCCGCCGGCGTGTCCACCGCCACGGTCGACCGCGTACTCAACCAGCGTCCCGGCGTGCGTGCCGCGACCATGCAAAAAGTCCTGAAGGCCGCCGCCGCGCTCGACTATCTGCCGGAGGCCGATCTGTACAAGGCGATGCAACCCAAGCCGATGCGGCTGGTGTTCTTGCTGCCGCCGCAAAGCAATCGCTTCATGCAGATGCTGGGCGACTACATCGCTTTTTCCGAAGAGCAGCTGGCGCCGTTCAATGTGAAATGCAAATGCCATCACATCGAAGGCTTCAACCCCAGCGTGCTGGCCAAGCGGCTACTGCACTACGGCCGCCAGGCCGACGGCGTGGCTTTCATGGCGCTCGAACATCCGCTGGTGCGCGAAGCGGTGAACACGCTGGTGGCCGAAGGCATCCCGGTGGTGACGCTGATTTCGGATCTGTCGAATTCGCGCCGTGCAGCTTACGTCGGCATGGACAATCGTGCGGCGGGCCGCACGGCCGGCTATCTGCTGGGACGTTTTCTCGGCGGCGGCAATGCCGGTGGCGGCAAGGCCAAACCGATGAAGGTCGCGATGATTGCCGGCAGCCTCAGTTATCGCGGCCATGAAGAGCGCGAGATGGGATTCCTGCATGTGCTGGAAGAGATGTTCCCGCATTTGCAGGTGGTCGGCCTGCGCGAGGGGCATGACGACGCCGACACCAATTACAAACAGGCGCGCACGCTGCTGGAGCAATATCCGGATCTGGCCGGCATGTACAACATCGGCGGCGCGTCGGACGGCGTTGGACGCGCGCTCAGGGAAAGCGGGCGCGAGCAGAAGGTGGTGTTCATCGGGCATGGCCTGACGCCGGATACGCGCGGGCTGCTGATCGATGGAACGGTGGATGCGATTCTGACGCAGCATCCGCAGAACATGATCATGAATTGCGTGCGGATATTCGGGAATTTGCGGGACAGGAAGGAGGCGTTGGCGGGGGTGGAGGCGGTGAGGATTAGTGTGATGTTGAGGGAGAATTTGCCTTAGGATTGTTCCGGCGCTGTCTGTCGGTAGCTTATTCTTTTCCTTCTTCGGACGACCCTGCCGGGGGTAGCCCGGCGGCTACTCACTTTTCTTGTCTCGCCAAGAAAAGTAAGCAAAAGAAGCGACCGCTGGTTCGTAGCCCCCTGCCGGGGGTTCCCGGCGTCGTCAGGCGCAAATCGGGAGGGGAAACAAACTCGCTGCGCTCAGACAAGTTTCCCCTCTTAATCCGATTTGCACCTGCCGCCACCGGCTACTCGCAAGCGGACTGCCAGACTGGCTCGCTTCGCATCGCCAGGGGATGGAGGTGGAGTGAAAGTCGCAGTTCTCCGCTATCAATCAAACCAAAGATGGCAATCACGATGCCGAAGGCGAGCCACCCAAGGCAATGCGAAGCGAGCCGAGAAAGAATTTCCGCTTATGAGTCGCCGTTGGTGACGTGCTCAAATCGGATAAAGAAGGGAAACTTGTCTGAGCGCAGCGAGTTTGTTTCCCTTCCCGATTTGAGTACGGCACCAACGGGAACCCCGAAGGGGCGACGAATCGCGGTCGCCTTCTTTTGCTTACTTTTCTTGGCGAAGCAAGAAAAGTGAGCGGCTGCCGGGCCGCCCCCGGCAACCACGGTCGTCCGAAGAAAGAACAGAATAAGCCACCAAAGAACCGCCAGTCGGAACACAAGAATCCGAAACTGACAGAAATGTCATATTTCCGTCAGCCTCCGGTTGACCGCTCCTCTATAAAGTGAACACCGTAGAAAAAGGTGTCGACGGCCGTCCGCAATTCCCACCCGTCAACATTTCCATTTTGATCGCCAGCCAAATGCAATGCCGTCCACCATGCCTCCAAACCCACCCATGACAGCGACCACCAAATCGCCACCCCGCTCCACCGCATTCCAGCCAGCCCCCCTGTTGTCCGCCGCGGCCATCGCAACCGCCCTGCTGCTCGGCGGCTGCGCAGTCGGTCCTGATTACGTCCGCCCGCAACTCGACTTGCCCACGGCCTACAAGGAACAAGGCCCATGGAAAAACGCCGAACCCGGCCAGATCGACAGCAACCAGCGCTGGTGGGAGGCTTATAACGACACCGTGCTCAACGGCCTGATCGAGCAAGCCAACCAGGCCAACCAGAACATTCGCCTTGCCGAAGCGCAATATCGCCAGGCCCAGGCCACCGCCGCCATCGCGCGCGCCAGCCTGTGGCCGTCGATCGGCGCCTCGGCCGGCGCAACGCGGGCGCAGACCAACAGCCCGACCGCCGGCAGCCGGCTGGCCGATACCTATTCGGTCGGCCTCAATGCCTCGTGGGAAGCCGACATCTGGGGTCGCGTGCGGCGCTCGGTGGAAAACGGTGATGCCGCCAGCCAGGCCAGCGCGGCCAGCCTGGGCGCGGCGCGTCTGAGCATTCAGGCCACGCTGGCGCAGAACTACCTGCAATTGCGCGTGACCGACCTGCAAAAGGATTTGTATGCACGCACCGTAGCCGCCTATACGCGCTCGTTCCAGTTGACCCAATATCAATACGACGCTGGCGTGGCGCTGCGCTCGGATGTGGCGCAGGCGGAAACGCAATTGCGTTCGGCGCAGGCGCAACTGATCGATCTCGACGCCACCCGCAACCAGCTCGAGCACGCCATCGCCATCCTGCTCGGCAAAGCACCAGCCGCCTTTTCGCTGGCGCCGCTGACCACCGACAGCGCTGCATTGCAGGCAAGCATGCCGGCGATCCCGACCGGACTGCCATCCGATCTGCTGGAACGCCGTCCCGACATCGCCAACGCCGAGCGCCTGGCCGCAGCCGCCAACGCCAACATCGGCGTGGCGCGCGCGGCGTATTTCCCGACATTGACGCTGAACGCATCCGGCGGTTACAGCGGCGTGTCGTTCTCCCAGTTGTTCGATACGCCCAGCCGTGTCTGGTCGCTGGGCAGCACACTGGCAGCGGTGCTGTTCGACGGCGGCGCACGCAGCGCGCGCAACGACCAGGCTACCGCAGCGTTCGACGGCGCCGTCGCCACCTACAAGCAAACGGTGCTGGGCGGCTTGCAGGAAGTCGAAGACAACCTGTCGACGCTGCGTGTCCTCGATCAGGAAAGCCAGGTGCAGGATCAGGCGGTGAAGGCGGCGCAGCTGTCCGAGCGGCTGGCGCTGAGCCAATACCAGGCCGGCACCACCACTTATCTCTCGGTCGTGACGACACAGGCGACTTCGCTGACCAATCAGCGTACCGCCGTCACCCTGCTGGGCCGCCAGCTGGTGGCCAGCGTGGCGCTGATCAAGGCGACCGGCGGCGGCTGGACCGTGGCCGACATCGACAAGGCGGCCACCTCCGCTGCATCCGGCAAGGCCGGCCAATAAAAACAATTTCGCGAGTGAAAGCATGACTAATTCTTTGACACCCAAACGTTCCACCCTGTTGATTTCCGCTGCCGTCCTCGTCGCCCTCGGCGGCGGCGCCTGGATGCTGCTGCATCGCGCCGATGCGTCCGCCGCCGCCAAGGAACAGGCGCAGCAAGCGCCGGCGATTTCCGTTACCACCGTGCAGGTGCAAGAGCGCGACGTTCCCTTGTACCTGTCCGGCGTCGGCACCGTGACCGCCAATGCCAGCGTGATCGTCAAGGTGCGCATCGATGGCCAGCTCGACAAGGTCGGCTTCACCGAAGGCCAGGATGTCAAGGCCGGCCAGTTGCTGGCGCAGATCGACCCGCGCGCGCTGCAAGCCCAGCTGGCGCAGGTACAGGCGCAACAGGCCAAGGACCAGGCCCAGCTGACGAATGCGAAAATCGACTTGCAGCGCTACACCACGCTGCGCCAGCAAGACGCCGCCACGCAACAGCAACTGGATACGCAAAAGGCGCTGGTGGCGCAGCTCGAGGCCGCCGTCAAAACCGATGAAGCACAGATCAGCTACGCCAAGGTCCAGCTCGGCTACACCACCATCAATGCGCCGATCAGCGGCCGCGTCGGCGCACGCCTGGTCGATCCCGGCAATATCGTCCACGCAACTGACGCCAACGGCCTGGTGGTCATCAACCAGATCGATCCGATCACCGTGCAATTCACCCTGCCGGAAGAAGCCGTGCCGGCCATCAATCGCGCCCAGCTGTCCAGCCACAAGCCGCTGAAAGTGACCGCCTATGCACGCACCAGCAACGAGCCGCTGGCGACCGGCACGCTGATCCTGCTCAATAACCAGATCGATACCGCCAGCGGCACCGTGCAGCTCAAGGCGCGTTTCACCAACCAGCAGCACACCCTGTGGCCGGGCCAGTACGTCAACATCAACCTGCAGATGGACGACCACGCACCGGCGCCGACTTTGCCTGCCGCGGCGATCCAGCGTAACCAGCAAGGCACCTACGTGTATATCGTCAAGGCCGACGACACCGCGGCGATCCAGCCGGTCAAGGTGGCGCGCATCCAGGACGGCATCGCGGTGCTGAGCCAGGGTGTGGAAGTCTCGCAGCGTGTGGTGCTGGACGGTCAGTACAAACTCAAGCCCGGCAGCCGCATCGTGGAGAACAAGGCCGCCGCCAATGGCGCTGCCGCTCCTGCTTCGTCTGCTGCTGCTCCTACTGCTCCTTCTGCTGCTGCTCCTACTGCTCCTTCTGCTGCCATGAAAGGATCTGCAAAGTGAGCGTGTCCGCTACCTTCATCAAGCGCCCCATCGGCACCACGCTGCTGGCGCTGGCGATCCTGCTGGTCGGCGTCGCGGTCTGGCCGCTGCTGCCGGTCGCACCGCTGCCGCAGGTCGACTTCCCGACGATCCAGGTCTCGGCAAGCCTGCCGGGCGGCAGTCCCGAAACCATGGCCTCCAACGTCGCGCAGCCGCTGGAACGGCAGTTCTCGCTGATTGCCGGCCTGTCGCAAATGACTTCGCAAAGTGCGCTGGGCAGCACCCAGATCACCTTACAATTCGACCTCAACCGCAACATCGACGCCGCCGCGCTCGATGTGCAGGCGGCGATCAACGCCTCGACCGGCCAGTTGCCGGCCAACCTGCCGAATCCGCCGACCTTCCGCAAGGTCAATCCGGCCGACTCGCCGATCATGATCATGTCGGTGCAATCCGATGCATTGCCGCTGACGCAGGTCAGCGACTTTGCCGACAACATCCTGGCGCAGCAGATCTCGCAGATTTCCGGCGTCGGTCTGGTCAACGTCAACGGCGCGCAAAAGCCGGCCGTGCGCATCCAGGTCGATCCGGCCAAGCTGGCGACGCTGAACCTGAGCCTGGAAGACATCCGCGGCGTGATCGCCACCACCACCGTGAACCAGCCCAAAGGTACGGTTGACGGCACGCATCAGAGTTTCACCGTCTATACCAATGACCAGCTGCTCAGCGCCGATCCGTGGAACGACATGGTGCTGGCTTACCGCGCCGGCGCACCGATCCGCGTGCGCGATATCGGCGTAGCGATCGATGCGCCTGAAAACATGAAGATCGCCGCGTGGGCGTTTTCCGGCGCTGCGGCCGAGACCGGCACCACGCTGACCAACGGCCGTTCCATCGTGCTGGCGATCACCAAGCAGCCGGGCGCCAACGTGATTGAAACGGTCGACCGCATCAAGGCCGCGATGCCGCGCCTGCGCGCAGCGATCCCGGCCAGCGTGCATGTCAATACGCTGATCGACCGCACCCAGACCATCCGCGCCTCGGTGGAAGACGTCGAGTTCACGCTGGTCCTGACGATTGCGCTGGTGGTGATGGTGATCTTCGTGTTCCTGCGCAACATCGCCGCCACGCTGATCCCGAGCATCACCGTGCCGCTGGCAATCATGGGCACCGCCGCCGTGATGTACCTGGTCGGCTACAGCCTCGACAACCTGTCGCTGATGGCGCTGACGATTGCGGTCGGCTTCGTGGTCGACGATGCGATCGTGATGCTGGAGAACATTTACCGCTATGTGGAAGAAGGCATGGAACCGATGGCGGCGGCGCTGAAAGGCGCCGGAGAAATCGGCTTCACAATCATCTCGATTTCGGTGTCGCTGGTGGCGGTGTTCATTCCGCTGCTGCTCATGGGCGGCATCGTCGGCCGCCTGTTCCGCGAGTTCGCCGTGACCGTGACGCTGACCATCGGCGTGTCGGTAATCATCTCGCTGACGCTGACGCCGATGCTGTGCTCGCGCTTCCTCAAGAACAGCCACGCCGAGCAGCACGGCAAGATGTACCAGTTGTTCGAACGCTTCTTCGATGCCCTGCTGAACGGCTACAAGCGCGGCCTCGATCTGGTGCTGCGCCATCAGTTCATCACGCTGATGAGCTTCCTCGCCACGGTCGCGGTGACGGTGGCGCTGTTCATCTTCATCCCGAAGGGCTTCTTCCCGCAACAGGACAACGGCGTGATCGCCGGCTTTGCCGAATCGGCGCAGGATATTTCCTCGACCGCCATGCATCGCCGCCTGCTGCAGGTGGCTGACGTGGTGCGCAAGGATCCGGATGTGACCGGCTTCGCGATGAGCGCGGGGTCGACCACCTTCAACACCGGCAATTTCTTCATCGCGCTGAAACCGAAAAGCGAGGGCCGCACGCTGGACGCCAGCGAAATCATCACGCGCCTGCGTCCGCAAGTGGCGAAGATCCAGGGCGTCAACCTGTTCATGCAGGCCAGCCAGGACATCAACGTCGGCGGCCGTCTGTCGCGTACGCAATATCAATACACGCTGACCGACTCCAATCTCGAGGAGCTCAACGTCTGGGCGCCGAAGCTGGTGGATCGCCTGCGTCGCCTCAAGCAACTCACCGACGTTGCCTCCGACCAGCAGAACGCGGCGGCGACGGCGACCATCACGATCGACCGTGCACGCGCATCGAGCTTCGGCATTTCGCCGGCGCTCATCGACGCCACGATCTATGACGCCATCGGCCAGCGCCAGGTAGCGCAGTACTTCACGCAGGTCAACAGCTATCGCGTGATCCTGGAAGTGACGCCTGAACTGCAAAAGGATCCGGCGCTGTTCAACAAGCTCTATCTGACCTCGCCGATCACCGGCCAGCAAGTGCCGCTGTCGACTTTCATCAAGGTCGACACGACCAAGACCGCTTATCTGTCGATCAGCCACCAGAGCCAGTTCCCGGCGGTAACGATTTCGTTCAACCTGGCGCACGGCGTGGCGCTGGGCGAGGCGGTCGACGCCATCAACCAGGCGCAGGCCGAGATGGGCGTGCCGACCACGTTGTCGGGCGCGTTCCAGGGAACGGCCAAGGCCTTCGGCGATTCGCTGTCATCGCAGCCTTACCTGATTGCGGCAGCGCTGATCGCGGTCTATATCGTGCTGGGCCTGCTGTATGAGAGCTACATCCATCCGTTGACCATCCTGTCGACGCTGCCGTCGGCCGGTGTGGGAGCGCTGCTGATCCTGATGGCGGGCGGCTACGATCTCAGCGTGATCGCGCTGATCGGCATCATCCTGCTGATCGGCATCGTCAAGAAGAACGGCATCATGATGATCGACTTTGCGCTGACTGCGGAACGGCAGCACGGCATGAAACCGGAAGAGGCGATTTATCAGGCGTGTTTGCTGCGCTTCCGTCCCATCATGATGACCACCATGTGCGCGCTGCTGTCGGGCTTGCCGCTGATGCTGGGTCATGGCGCCGGTTCCGAGCTGCGCCGTCCGCTCGGTTACGCGATGGTCGGCGGCCTGGTGCTGTCGCAGGCGCTGACGCTGTTCACAACGCCGGTGGTGTATCTGTACCTGGATCGCGCGCATTACTGGTACATGAACAAGAAGGAAGCGCGTGCAGCGCGCAAGGCGGCTCGCAAAGGCGGCGCCGCTCCTGTAATAGAATCGCACTAGCTGATGTCCATGAACGCGGTACCTGGAGCAGGAATGAAAATTCTGATTGTCGAAGATGAGCACAAGATGGCGGAGTATCTCTGCAAGGGATTGACCGAGCAGGGTTGCACCGTGGATCTGGCCGCCAACGGCATCGACGGCCAGCATCTGGCGATTCAGCATGATTACGATGTGATCGTGCTGGACGTCATGCTGCCGGGGCTGGACGGTTTCTCGGTGCTGCGTTCGCTACGTACCGTCAAGCAGACGCCGGTCATCATGCTGACCGCGCGCGACCGCGTGGAAGACCGCATCAAGGGCTTGCACGACGGCGCCGACGATTACCTGATCAAGCCGTTTTCCTTCCTCGAACTGCTGGCGCGCTTGCAGGCATTGACGCGGCGCGGCCGCGCGCAGGAGCCGGCGCAGCTGCGCATCGGCGACTTGCAGATCGATCTGCTCAGCCGCAAGGCTTACCGTAGCAACACCCGCATCGACCTGACCGCCAAGGAGTTCGCGCTGCTGGCGATCATGGCGCGGCGCCAGGGCGAAATCCTGTCCAAGACGGCGATTGCCGAGCTGGTGTGGGATATGAATTTCGACAGCAACACCAACGTCGTCGAGGTCGCGATCAAGCGCCTGCGCGCCAAGATCGACGCGCCGTTCGGCCAGAAATTGCTGCATACGATACGCGGCATGGGCTATGTACTGGAGCCGCGTGCGTCGGAAGCTCCGCTGCCGGAACACGATGAACACGAGGAAGACGGATGAAGCATTCCATCATTGCGCGGCTGGTCATGATGTTTGCGGCTGCAGCGCTGATTATCTTTTCGCTGATCGGCGGCGTGCTGTACGCCGTGGTCAAGAACGAGCTGCTGCGCCACGAGCGCGACGGTCTGGTGACGACCTTCAACGACATCGAATACATGGTCTCGCGCGTCGGCACGGTGGACCGCTGGGCGCGCGTACAGACCAAGCTGGACACGCTGACCCCGGCCGACGGCAAAGTGCGTTTCTGGGTATTCAGCGACGATCCCCGGTTCAGCTACGGCAAGGACCTCGCCGAGCTGCACGACTTCGACTATGACCCCAACAACATCGGCCGCCTGCGCATCAAGGGCAAGGAGTTCCCGCTGCACACGCTGACCAAGGTATTGCCGGCCTATCTCGACCGCCCGGCGATCCGCCTCACCATCGGCGTCGACACCGAACCTTATTTTGAAACGCTGCGCACCTTCGTGGCGGCCATGATCGGGCTGTCGCTGGCGGGGATTCTCCTGGTGATCCTGTTCGGGTACTGGATTGCGCGCGCCGGCTTGCAGCCGCTCAAGAAAATGTCCGACAAGGCGCAGACCCTGAGTCCGCAAACCCTGTCCGAACGGCTCGCCGTATCGGCGCTGCCGGATGAGTTGTCGGACCTGGCGCAAGCCTTCAACGGCGCGCTGGACCGCATGGAAAACGCCTACAAGCAACTGGAGGCCTTCAACGCCGACGTCGCGCACGAGTTGCGCACGCCGCTGGCCAATCTGATCGGCGAAACCCAGGTGGCCTTGTCACGCGAGCGCAGCGCGCCGGAATTCGAGACCGTGCTGCAATCGAATCTGGAAGAGCTCGACCGCCTGCGTTCGATCATCAACGACATGCTGTTCCTGGCCCGCTGCGATCAGGGCGAAGCCGCCACCAGCCTGGTACACACGGCGATTGCCGACGAGGTGCAAAAGACCATCGAGTTCTTCGAGTTCGTGCTCGACGAGATGCAGATGAGCGTGGAAGTGGTCGGCGACGTCGATGCGAAGTCGATGATCGAGACCGCGCTGTTCCGCCGCGCGCTGACCAATCTGCTGCAAAACGCCATCCAGCATTCTCCTGCCGGCGCGCGCATCACTGTATCGATCGATGCGCAACAGCAAGACGTCCAGGTGGCAGTTTCCAATCCGGGCGAACCGATTGAACAACGCCATTTGCCGCGCCTGTTCGACCGCTTCTACCGTGTCGACAGCGCACGCCGCGACTTCGACGGCGTACACGGCCACGGCCTCGGCCTGGCGATCGTCAAGGCGATTGCGCTGATGCATGGCGGCACCGCGTTCGCCAGCAGCAAGAGCGGCAAGACCACGATAGGCTTTACCGTCGGCGGCAAAGCGGCTTAACTGGCGCCACTCACAAACCACCGCTGGCGGCGTTGCTTCTCCTTGCCGTACATTCGTACTGTCTGCGTCGGCGCGCCTTGCCAGCGGCGCTTTGTGAGCGGCTTTGATATTTTTGTGGATTTGAAACAGGAGTGTCGGCGACTGAATGAACTGCGTCGTCGGCGACTTGTGGAATGCTTCCCGAGAAAAACTGAAGGAAGAGGCGAGCCTTGTCTGCGGCACTTGCAGGAAATGGCTGTGGCTGCTTCGTTCCCGACCTGACCAGGTTGACCATGCCACAATGCGCAGGGGCCCGCCGGCTGGAATTGTACCTCATCTGCGCGGCCGGTGCGAGCGCTGTTCGCTCAGAAGCTGTTCGCGATCCTTCTGCGAGGCAGTGAACAGCTTCTCAGACAGGATAAATTGCGGTGCACGCCAATGCAGCGCAATTTATCTGCATCAGATTCCCAGTTCGCTCCAGATGCTGTCCACACGTTTCTTGACCGCGTCCGTCATGGCGATGGTGGTGCCCCATTCGCGATTGGTTTCACCGGGCCACTTGTTGGTGGCATCGATGCCCATCTTGCTACCCAGGCCGCTGACTGGCGACGCGAAGTCGAGATAGTCGATCGGCGTATTGTCCACCATCACGGTGTCGCGCACCGGATCGACGCGGGTGGTGATGGCCCAGATCACTTCTTTCCAGTCGCGGATGTCGACGTCCTCATCGACCACCACGATGAACTTGGTATACATGAACTGGCGCAGAAAACTCCACACGCCGAACATCACCCGCTTGGCGTGGCCGGCGTAGGACTTCTTCATCTGCACCACCGCCATGCGGTAGCTGCAGCCTTCCGGCGGCAAATAGAAATCGGTGATTTCGCTGAACTGCTTTTGCAGCAGCGGGATGAATACCTCGTTCAGCGCGACACCCAGCACGGCCGGCTCATCGGGCGGTTTGCCGGTATAGGTGGAGTGGTAGATCGGATCGCGGCGCATGGTGATGCGGTCGATCGTGAAGACCGGGAACCAGTCCTGCTCATTGTAATAACCGGTGTGGTCGCCGTACGGCCCCTCGAGCGCATGCTCGTAGCCGGAAGGATGGGATTCATCGGGATAGATATGCCCTTCCAGCACGATCTCGGCCGAGGCCGGCACGCGCAGTTCGCTGCCGATGGCCTTGACCAGTTCGGTGCGGCTGCCGCGCAGCAAGCCGGCGAACTGGTATTCGGACAAGCTGTCCGGCACCGGCGTGACTGCTCCTAATATAGTGGCGGGATCGGCGCCGAGTGCGACGGCGATCGGATATGGCTTGCCGGGATTGGCGATGCAGTGCTCGCGGAAGTCGAGCGCGCCGCCGCGATGCGCCAGCCAGCGCATGATGACCTTGTTGCGGCCGAGGACCTGCTGGCGATAGATGCCGAGATTCTGGCGCTTCTTGTTGGGACCTTTGGTAATCACCAGGCCCCATGTAATAAGAGGTGCGACGTCACCCGGCCAGCAGTGCTGAATCGGCAGCCGGTCGAGGTCGACGTCGTTGCCTTCCCAGACGATGTCCTGGCACGGCGCCGAGCGCTGCTCCTTGGGCGCCATGTCCCACAGCGACTTGACCAGGGTGCCGAGCCCCATGACGTCCTTGAAGCCTTTCGGCGGCTCCGGCTCTTTCAGCTTCGCCAGCAAATGGCCGATGCGTCTGAGCTCGCTGACATCTTCTGCCCCCATGCCAAGCGCCACGCGGCGCGGTGTGCCGAAAAGATTCGCCAGCACCGGGATATTTTTGCCCTCGACCTTGTCGAAAATCAGCGCCGGACCAGAGGCCCGCAAGGTGCGATCGCAGATTTCGGTGATTTCGAGGTAGGGAGACACCGGCGTGGAGACGCGTTTTAATTCGCCGGAAAGTTGCAGCTGCGAAATAAAATCGCGTAAATCTGAATATTTCATTTTTTTTCGCTGGATTTCTGTAATACAGCCCTTAGGTGAGGTAGACCGGGCAAACGGTTGATTCTATTGATTTTTGGCGGCATACCCCTCCAAAAATAAGACTTAAAAGTTATATTAAATCGATTTAATAGTATTGACTTGATATAAAGTGGCTTCTACAATTCGCGCACCTTGATTAAAGGAGCCGGGTCAGGAACCCGAATCAGCTCACAAGGTTTCACGGGAACGGGGTCCCACTGGCATTTTAAGGAGTGTTGTCAAAAGGCGTCAGCCTTCTCCCCCGAACATGGTTGTTTTGCACTGCACAGGAGCCACCGGCCCTGCAGTAACCGCAAACAACCCCAAGCTTGCCGTAACGCCTTGCGACGGCAGTTTTTTGATTGTGATGCATGTAGCCAGTAATCCGGTTTTTCACTCTTGGCCGGTTTTGCACTATGTAATTTGCAACATTCAGGAGGTTCAATGTTAAACCAACCCATAGAGGCGCCGTTAAGCGCCGCCTCGGATATGGTTGATCAGTCGGCGCAATGGGCGAAGTCCATTCCTAGCCGCATCGGTCGCTTTTTTACCGCAGCGCACTATGCCCTGACTCTGGTCGGCATCGCTGCACTGTTCGTTCTGGGCATGATGTTCTTCAACCCGGATTTCGCCGACAAAATCATCGCCCTGTCGCCTTTCTCGGACGGTCAGGTTGAAGAGGCAGCGCCAGAAGCGCCGCCGCTGACCAACCTGATGGATACGCCGGCGCCGGCGCTGACTGCCACAACAGCTCCTGCCGCTGCGGCCATCCCGCTCAGCGATGAAGAACGCAAGATGCTTGGCACGCCGCGTCAACAGAAGCTGGTAACCACCTGGCTGTCCAAGCGTTACCGCGTTGCCGGCGACGCCACCGACATGCTGGTGTCCGCTGCGTATCTGACGGCACGCGACATCAAGCTCGATCCGCTGCTGATCCTGGCCGTGATGGCAATCGAATCGCGCTTCAATCCGTTCGCGGAAAGCCCGATGGGCGCGCAAGGCCTGATGCAGGTCATGTCGAAGGTCCATCACGACAAGTTCCAGGAACTGGGCGGCGTCAAGGCGGCGCTCAATCCGGTCGCCAACATCAAGGTCGGCTCGCTGATCCTGAAGGAATACGTGACGCGCGGCGGTTCGGTGGAAGCCGGCCTGAAGAGCTACGTCGGCGCAGCCGAGATGGACAACGACGGCGGCTACGGCCTCAAGGTTCTGTCCGAATATCAGAACCTGAAGGAAGTCGCGGTCGGCAAGAACGTCTCGATCTTCACCACCGCGCTGATCAAACCGGCGCCACGCCCGGCTGCACCATCGGTGCCGGCGCAAGCCAAGCCTACTGCCATCGGCGACATGGCTTCCGCCGCGCCGAAGAAGCAAGGCCCGACCGTTACCGAAGAAATCGCTGCGCTGTAATTTACTCCGGCAACGCCAATGAAAAAGGAGCCAACCGGCTCCTTTTTCATTTTCTGCGCAATCAATGATCCCGACGCATCAAGCGGCCTTGCGTTGAGCCAGATATTTCTCCAGCCGCTGCACCGCCTCCTGCAGATTCTCCATCGACGTCGCATACGACAAGCGGATGTAGCGACGCGCCGTAGCCGGGCCGAAATCAAGTCCCGGCACCAGCACCACGCCGGCCTTGTTGAGCATGTCGATGGTAAAGGCGTCGGCATCGTCGCTGAGTGCGCTGCAATCTGCATACACGTAGAACGCGCCGTCCGGCATCACTGGCACCTTGAAGCCGAGTCGTTCGAGTTGCGGCACGATGTAATCGCGGCGGCGTTTGAATTCGGCCTTGCGTTCTTCATACAGTGCGATCGACTCCGGCGCGAAACAGGCAACGCCGGCGTGCTGCGCAATCGACGAGGCGCAGATGAACAGATTCTGCGCCAGCTTCTCGACGTGCGGCACCAGGCTCTCGGGCAACACAAGCCAGCCGAGACGCCAGCCGGTCATGTTGAAGTATTTGGAAAAACTGTTGATGACGATGACGTCTTCGCCGAGCGACAGCGCCGAGAACGGCGCGCCTTCGTACGACAGGCCCTGGTAGATTTCATCGACGATGGTGAATCCTTTTTTCCCGCGCACGACGTCAACGATTTTCTTCAATTCCTCGGGCAGGATCGAGGTGCCGGTCGGATTCGAGGGTGATGCCAGCAACACGCCTTTGGTTGCCGCCGACCAATGTTCCTGAACCATGCCGGCAGACAACTGGAAGCGATGTTCCGGTCCGCTTTCGATCAATTTGGCGCTGCCTTCGAAGGCGGCGACGAAATGGCGGTTGCACGGATACGAAGGATCCGGCATCAATACTTCGCTCCCCTTCTCCACCAACGCGGCACAGGCAAGCAACAGGGCCGCTGAGGCGCCCGCTGTGACGATAATTCGCGATGGCGCGATGTCAAACCCGTACACGCGCTGATAATGCGCTGAGATCGCTTCTCGCAAGGCCGGCAAACCTGTTGCCGAGGTGTATTGCATCTTGCCGTCGGCCATCGCTTGTGTCGCAGCGGCAACAACGGCGGGCGCAGCGGTGAAGTCGGGTTCGCCGATGCCCATGTGGATGATGTGATTGCCTTGTTGCTCCAGGGCAGCGGCCATCTTGCCCAGTTCCATCACATGGAAGGGTGCGATGTTTTGCAGGCGAGAAGCGAGATCGTGAAAGCTCATGGAACGGTGCGCAAAAGGAAGGACTGCGGGGATCGCAGCGCTGCATGCAGTTCCATGCAGCGCGACGTGAACAACAGCGACGGGATCAGCGGCGGCCGGCGCCTACTTCGACTTCGCGCGCCTTGGCGGCGAAACGGTCGAGCACGCCGTTGACGTATTTGTGGCCGTCAATGCCGCCAAACGACTTGGTCAGCTCAACGGCTTCGTTGATGACCACGCGATACGGAATCTCAAGATTGTTCTTCAGCTCGAAGGCGCCGATCAGCAGCGCGGCGTGTTCCACCGGCGACAGCTCCGTGATGGCGCGATCGATCAACGGCGCCAGGTCGGTGCGCAGCTGCGGCGCCTGTTTGATCGCACCGTACAGCAAGACGTCGAAATGCTCGGCGTCGGCCTTGTCGAAACCGTGCGCTTCACGGATGTGCGCTTCGATCGCGCCGGCGTCCTCATTGTTGAGCAGCCATTGATACAGGCCCTGCAACGCGAACTCGCGGGCGCGGTGACGCGGCGTACGGTTCTTGCTCGGGTTGGCGTGTTGAATTTTATTGGTCATGATAAAAATGAGGAAACCGGGGTCAATGCAAAAATCGAAACAGGCGCGCAATCAGCAATCCATTGCGCCGTCGGTCTTCGCCGCAAAACACGCGACGACGACCGGCCGGCCTGCCTGCTTATTCTTCTTCAGCCACTTGCGCGAGTTCGTCCAGCGCCAGCGACAGGTTGGCCATCTCGACGGCGACGCGGGCGGCATCGGCGCCCTTGACCGCCATGCGCGCTTCGGCTTGTTCGTCGTTTTCGGTGGTCAGTACGGCGTTGGCGATCGGAATGCCGGCGTCGAGGCCGACGCGCGTGATGCCTGCGCCCGATTCGTTCGACACCAGTTCAAAGTGATAGGTCTCGCCGCGGATCACCGCGCCCAATGCGATCAGCGCATCGAACTGGTCGGTCTCCGCCATCTTCTGCAGGGCCAGCGGAATTTCCAGCGCGCCCGGCACGCTGACATGGAGGATGTCTTCATCCTGCACGCCGAGATGCTTGAGCTCAGCCAGGCACGAGGCCAGCAAGCCGTGGCAGACGTCTTCGTTGAAACGCGCCTGGACGATGCCGATGCGCAAGCCTTCGCCATTCAGATCCGATTCGTAAGTACCAATAGTCATGGCTTTTCCTTATACGCAAACTTGCGTTGTGTGAGTGTGAGTGTGCCGCGATGCATTGCGGACGGTACTGTCGGTCAGGCGTCCGGCTTGGCGCGATAGCCGGTGACTTCGAGGTTGAAACCGGTCATCGACGGCATCTTGCGCGGGCTGGCCAGCAGCTGCATCTTGCATACGCCGAGGTCCTTGAGAATTTGCGCGCCGATACCGTAAGTGCGCAGATCGAGGCGGTCGGCGCGGGCCGGCTTGGCCGCCTGCACATTGTTGAGCGCGGCAAACTGGGCAAACATCTGGTCGGCTGATTCTTCGCAATTGAGCAGCACCACGACGCCGCTTGGCGCCGCCTTGATCGCAGCCATGGCCGAGGCCATGTTCCACGAGTGGGTGGTGGCCTTGCTTTCCAGCAGGTCAAGGATCGAGACCGGTTGATGCACGCGCACCAGCGTCTCTTCACCCGGACGAATGTCGCCATGCACCAGCGCCAGGTGGGCGCCGCCGCTTGGCGTATCGCGGTAGGCAATGGCCTTGAACGAGCCGTGCACGGTGTGCATCTCGCGCTCGGCGACGCGCTCGATGATGCTTTCGTGCTGGCTGCGGTAATGGATCAGGTCGGCAATGGTGCCGATCTTGAGCTTGTGTTCTTCGGCGAATTCGAGCAGGTCCGGCAGGCGCGCCATGGTGCCGTCATCCTTGAGGATTTCGCAGATCACGGCGGCCGGTGTCAGGCCCGCCATCTGGGTCAGGTCGCAACCGGCTTCGGTATGGCCGGCGCGCATCAGCACGCCGCCCTTTTGCGCGCGCAGCGGAAAAATATGACCAGGCTGCACGATGTCGGCCGGCACCGCATTCTTGGCGGCGGCAACTTGAATCGTGCGTGCGCGATCGGCGGCGGAGATACCGGTGGTGACACCTTCGGCGGCTTCGATCGAGACGGTGAAATTGGTGCCGAACTGGGTCCCATTGCGAGTCGACATCATCGACAGGTCGAGACGGTCGCAATGCTCTTCGGTCAGCGTCAGGCACACCAGGCCGCGCGCATGCTTGACCATGAAGTTGATGGCTTCAGGCGTGACAAAATCTGTGGCGAGCACAAGGTCGCCTTCATTTTCACGGTCTTCTTCGTCGACCAGGATGACCATGCGTCCGGCGCGCAGTTCGGCGACGATTTCTTCTGTTGTTGCGATAGGCATAACGATTTCCCTCTATAGCCCCGTATTTTAAAGGATTTGCGGGCGTTTTTTTGCCTGATTGCCTGCATTGGCAAGCAAGTACGGCCCGGATGCCGGCTTATTCCAGCGTCACCAGTTGCGTGTGCGACAAGGCTTCCATCAGCAGCGCCGGGTCGCCCAGCGCCAGCCGCTTGGAATCCGACAAAGTCTGGCGAAAGGCGCGCGCGCCCGGCAGACCTGCCATCAGGCCCAGCATGTGGCGGGTGATGCTGTTCAGGCGCAGGCCCTTGCCGCCGTCGCCGTGCGCCGTCAGCTGCGCCCGCGCGTATTCCACCATCACCGCGATGACCGCGTTGCGCGTGGGTTGCAGGCCGCCGTCGAGTTGGCTGTAATAGCGGGCGTCGAAGCCGGCCATGAGGAAGGGATTGTGATATGCCTCACGGCCAAGCATGACGCCGTCGACGTGCTGCAGATGGAGGTCGATTTCCGCCACGGTCTTGATGCCGCCGTTGATGAGGATTTCCAGCGCCGGGAAGTCTTTCTTGAGACGATAAGCGTAGTCGTACTTGAGCGGCGGGATCTCGCGGTTCTCCTTGGGGCTCAGCCCCTTGAGGACGGCGTTGCGCGCATGCACGACGAAAGTCTTGCAACCCGCGTCGGCGATCGTGCCGACGAAGTCGCGCACGAAATCGTAGGACTCGACGTCGTCGATGCCGATGCGATGCTTGACGGTAACATCGATGTCGACGGCATCGCGCATCGCCTTGACGCAGTCGGCGACCAGCTTCGGCTCGGCCATCAGGCAGGCGCCGAACGCGCCCTTCTGCACGCGCTCGGAAGGACAGCCGCAGTTGAGGTTGATCTCGTCATACCCCCACTGCTCGCCCAATCTGGCGCTTTTCGCCAGATCGTCCGGCTCGCTGCCGCCAAGCTGCAGGGCAACCGGATGTTCTTCTTCGTTGAAATCGAGATGGCGCGGCACGTCGCCGTGCAGCAAGGCGCCGGTGGTGACCATTTCGGTATACAGCCAAGTGTGCCGCGTGATCTGGCGATGGAACAGCCGGCAATGCCGGTCGGTCCAGTCCATCATGGGCGCAACGCTGATTGTTCGTGGTCCGTAAGACATGGTATCTATCAAAAATAAGCAACGCGGGCCTGCGACGCATTTACGGCTGGCCTGCTGCACTATAAGCAATGTGGCCGGAATACGCGCCACAAATAGAAAGCCCGCAACGTTTGCACGTTGCGGGCTGGTGTCCCCTCTATCCTCTTGAGATAGGATTTTTATACTGCGGGGGTGATTCTGCACCACAAACCAGCATTCGTCATTTCGCAATGCACAATTTAAGTGCTTATCTGTTTTCCAGCCTCAGAAAACAGGCGCGAACGTTCCAATTTTGCAACGCCTTTTCCCTCGTTCCCGCGCCCACACGCTGTCCGGCGGCAAAACAGGGAAATAGAATTCGGGTAAAAAAAAACCCGCAGACCTTTCGGTTGCGGGCTTAAATCCAATTCTTTAGGAGGAAATTGGAGGAGACAGGTGTAACTATATCGCACCGCATCATAGTCGTCCGCTTTATTGTGCTGATATCAGGTATTCACCAAAACAATATCAGCACCGCGTACTGCCCTGCCGCTCCAGCCATTTCCTCGCTACAACAGCAATTACGCTTCGCGCGATGCCTTCTTGCGCTCATGTTCCTTCAGGAAACGCTTGCGCAGACGAATGCTTTTCGGCGTGACTTCGACCAGTTCGTCGTCGTCGATGAATTCAACCGCGTATTCCAGCGACATTTCGATCGGCGGGACCAGGCGCACTGCTTCGTCGGTACCGGACGAACGCACGTTGGTCAGCTGCTTGCCCTTGATCGGATTGACGACCAGATCGTTGTCGCGCGAGTGGATACCGATGATCATGCCTTCGTAGACCGGATCGTTGTGGCTGACGAACATGCGGCCGCGGTCTTGCAGTTTCCAGATCGCGTAGGCAACGGCAGCGCCGTCATCCTGGGAAATCAGCACGCCGTTGCGACGGCCGCCGAGTTCACCCTTGCTGTTGTCCACCGGTGCGTATTCGTCGAACACGTGGCTCATCAGGCCGGTGCCGCGTGTCAGCGTCATGAATTCGCCCTGGAAGCCGATCAGGCCACGCGCAGGAATACGGTATTCCAGGCGGACGCGGCCCTTGCCGTCCGGTTCCATGTTTTGCAGATCGCCGCGACGGCGACCGAGTTCTTCCATCACGCCGCCCTGGCTGGTTTCTTCGACGTCGACAGTCAGGTTTTCATACGGCTCGTGGCGCACGCCGTCAACCATCTTGAACACCACGCGTGGACGCGATACGGCCAGCTCGTAGCCTTCGCGACGCATGTTTTCGATCAGGATGGTCAGATGCAATTCGCCGCGACCCGACACTTCGTAGGTCGAATCGTCGTTTTCAGCCTGCACGACGCGCAGCGCCATGTTGGATTTCAGTTCGCGGTCCAGACGGTCGCGGATCTGACGCGTAGTCACGAACTTGCCTTCGCGGCCGGCCAGCGGCGAGCTGTTGACCATGAAGTTCATGGTCAGCGTCGGTTCGTCGATCTTCAACATCGGCAGGCCTTCCGGGGTGTCCGGAGCACAGATGGTGGAGCCGATGCTGATTTCTTCGATACCGTTGATCAGGACGATGTCGCCGGCCAGCGCTTCTTCAACCTGCACACGCTCCAGGCCGCGGAAAGTCAGCACCTGGTTGATGCGCGCCTTGGTTGGCTTGTCATCGGGACCGTTCATCCAGACCACGTCTTGCAGGCCGCGCACGCGACCGCGCAGGATACGGCCAACGCCGATCTTGCCAACGTAGGACGAGTATTCCAGCGAAGTGATTTGCAGTTGCAGCGGACCGTCCGGGTCATCTTCACGCGCAGGAACGTGCTCCAGGATCGCGTCGAACAGCGGCTCCATGTTGCCTTCGCGGACGGTGTCTTCCAGACCGGCATAACCCTTGAAACCGGATGCATAGACGATAGGGAAATCCAGTTGCTCGTCGGTTGCGCCGAGCTTGTCGAACAGTTCGAAAGTGGCGTTGACGGCCTTTTGCGGATCGGCGTTTTCGCGGTCGATCTTGTTGACCACGACGATAGGCTTCAGGCCCAGCGCCAGTGCTTTACGTGTCACGAAACGCGTTTGCGGCATCGGACCTTCTTGCGCATCGACCAGCAACAGCACGCTGTCGACCATCGACAGCACGCGTTCCACTTCGCCGCCGAAGTCGGCGTGGCCCGGGGTGTCGACGATGTTGATGTGCGTGCCCTTGTACTCAACGGCGCAGTTCTTCGACAGAATCGTGATGCCGCGTTCTTTTTCGATGTCGTTCGAGTCCATCACGCGGGCGTCAACCTGCTGGTTGTCGCGGAAGGTGCCCGACTGACGCAGCAACTGGTCGACGAGGGTGGTTTTGCCATGGTCAACGTGGGCGATGATGGCGATGTTACGAATAGCGCGTTTATTGTTTGACATGATTGAATTGAGTTGGTCTGCCGAATCCTGGGAGGCGCGCATTATAGCATGTTGCGACGCACGAACTTTAAAAAGCCTAATAATTTCAAAGAGTTGCTGTACACAATACAAAGGCTGGCAACAGCAAAAATTGCGCTACTCCGACAATGTCGAAATCAGCCGTTCCGGCGCCAGTATGCCGAATTCCTGCATCAGTCCGGTGCCCAGAAGGCGCCCGCTGCTTTCCTGATAAACCCTTGCCCGGCCTGACTCTGCGGGCAATGCGACACCTTCCTTGCCGAGCGCCAGGCGCTGCCCGTGAAGGAAGCGCTGCGTCAGCACATCCGTGAGCATCACCGCCGGAAACGTCGTCAGCAAACCATCCACCGGCAACAATGCCTGCGTGCGTTGGCCGTCTTCCAGCGCGATGAACTCATCAAGCGTGACGCTGCCGTCCAGCGTCAATGCGCCGACGCCGGTGCGGCGCAACTGATTCAAATGCGCGCCGCAACCGAGCGCGGCGCCGATATCTTCGCCGAGCACGCGGATGTAAGTGCCCTTGCTGCACAACACGCGAATGCGCAGGAACGGCGCCTCGTACGACAGCAGTTCCAGCTGATGGATCGTCACCTGGCGCGCCTCGCGCTCCAGCATGATGCCGGCGCGCGCATATTCGTACAGCGGCTTGCCGTCGCGCTTGAGCGCGGAATGCATGGGCGGCACCTGGGCGATCGGACCGCGGAATTTTTCCAGCACGGCTTCGATCTGCTCCGGCGTGACGTCGACTGCCTTGGTGCTCAGTACTTCGCCTTCGGTGTCGCCGGTGTTGGTGACGATGCCGAAGTGGACCACGGCTTCATAAGTCTTGTCGGCTTCCAGCAAATCTTGCGAAAACTTGGTTGCCTCGCCAAAACAGAGCGGCAGCAAACCGGTCGCGAACGGGTCGAGCGTGCCGGTATGCCCCGCTTTCAGGGCGTTGAGCAGGCGCTTGGCCTTGATCAGCGCATCGTTGCTGGACCAGCCCACCGGCTTGTCCAGCAGCAGCACGCCATGCACAGGCACGCGCGGCGCTCGTGGCGGCCGGGATGGTTGGGGCGATGAGTGCGCCATGATTGTTCAGTCCGGGAATTCTTGAGTCGATGCAGCTTGAAACGATGCGGCGACGATTACTGGCAAGTTTGACGCGGCGCAGACGCCGCAGCGCGCTCAGCTCTCGTCGGCATCCTTGGCACGGGTCGCATTGGCCTCGTCGATCAGGCGCGACATTTCGATGCCGCGCGCCGTCGAGTTGTCATGCACGAAATGCAAATCGGGCAAGGTGTGAATCGTCAGACGGCGGCCCAATTGTCCACGCAAGAAACCGGAAGCCTTCGAAAGGCCGGTCACCGTGTCCTGGATCGCCTGCTTGTCGTCCTTCAGGGTCGTAAAGAAAACCTTGGCATGCGCATAGTCCGGCGTCACTTGCACTTCCGTGATCGTGATCATTCCCACACGCGGGTCTTTCAACTCGAATGCGATGATTTCCGACAGATCGCGCTGGATCTGGTCGGCGACGCGCAAACCGCGCCCGGGAATGGATTTGCTGTGTTTTGCCATGCTGGGTTACTGACCTCGGCCGACACGCCAAAGCGGGACGGCATAAAAATTCTGTGATGCTGTTGAATGAAACAAGGCGGGTGTTTGCTGCGCAGACACCCGCCCTCGTGACGACGGAGAAAATTACAAAGTGCGCGCGACTTCCTGCACTTCGAAGATTTCCAGCTGATCGCCTTCCTGGATATCGTTGTAGTTCTTCAACGACAGACCGCACTCGAAGCCCGATTTGACTTCCTTCACGTCGTCCTTGAAGCGCTTGAGCGAATCCAGCTCGCCGGTCCAGAGCACCACGTTGTTGCGCAGCAGACGGACTTGCGAACCACGCTTGACCAGGCCTTCGAGCACGTAGCAGCCGGCGATCGAACCGACCTTGCTGACCACGAACACCTGGCGAATCTCGACCAGACCTAGGGCCTGTTCGCGCTTCTCCGGCGCCAGCATGCCCGACATCGCCGCCTTCACTTCATCCACGGCATCGTAAATGATGTTGTAGTAGCGGATGTCCACGCCATTGGCTTCGGCCAGCTTGCGGGCCGAAGCGTCGGCACGGGTGTTGAAGCCGATGATGACCGCCTTCGATGCCACCGCGAGGTTGACGTCGTTTTCGGAAATGCCGCCGACCGCTGCATGCACCACCTGCACACGCACTTCGGCGGTGGACAGTTTTTGCAGCGATTGCACCAGCGCTTCTTGCGAACCTTGCACGTCGGTCTTGATGATCATCGGCAGGTTCTTGACCTCGCCTTCGGCCATCTGGTCGAACATGTTTTCCAGCTTCGCGGCCTGTTGCTTGGCCAGCTTGACGTCGCGGAACTTGCCTTGGCGGAACAGACCGATTTCACGCGCCTTGCGTTCGTCGGACATGACCAGCACTTCTTCACCGGCGCTCGGCACTTCGGTCAAGCCCTGAATTTCGACAGGAATCGACGGACCGGCTTCAGTGATGCTCTTGCCGCTTTCGTCCAGCATCGCGCGGACGCGGCCATAAGCCGAACCCGCCAGCACGACGTCGCCGCGCTTCAGGGTACCGGACTGCACCAGGATCGTGGCGACAGGACCGCGGCCCTTGTCGAGCTTGGCTTCGATGACCAGGCCCTTGGCCGGGACGTCGATGGCGGCTTTCAATTCCAGCACTTCGGCTTGCAGCAGCACGTTTTCCAGCAGCGAGTCGATGCCTTCGCCGGTCTTCGCAGACACGGAGATGAATGGCGCTTCGCCGCCGTATTCTTCCGGCACGACGCCTTCGGCAATCAGTTCCTGCTTGACGCGGTCCAGATTGGCGCCCTGCTTGTCGATCTTGTTGATCGCCACGACCAGCGGCACGCCGCCGGCCTTCGCGTGAGCGATCGCTTCCTTCGTTTGCGGCATCACGCCGTCGTCGGCAGCCACCACCAGAATGACGATGTCGGTTGCCTTGGCGCCACGGGCACGCATTGCGGTAAACGCTTCGTGGCCCGGGGTGTCGAGGAAGGTGATCATGCCGCGCGGTGTTTCCACGTGGTATGCGCCGATGTGCTGGGTAATGCCGCCGGCTTCGCCGGATGCAACCTTCGCGCGCCGGATGTAATCCAGCAGCGATGTCTTGCCGTGGTCGACGTGGCCCATGACGGTAACCACCGGCGCACGCGCCACCAGTTCCGCATCAGGATGCTCGACGCCTTCTTCCAGCAATGCTTCCGGATCATCCAGCTTGGCTGCATGTGCGCGGTGGCCCATTTCTTCCACCACGATCATGGCGGTTTCCTGGTCCAGCACCTGGTTGATGGTGACCATCTGGCCCAGCTTCATCAGATGCTTGATGACTTCGGAAGCCTTGACGGACATCTTGTGTGCGATCTCGGCGACGGTGATCGTTTCAGGGACGTGAACATCCTTGACGATCGCTTCGGTCGGCGCCTGGAAATTGCTTTCGTGGTCGTCGTGATGCGAATTGCGACGGCCCTTCGGACCTGCACGCCAGCCGTCGCGGCCACCGGTGCCGGTGTTGCCGCGCGTCTTCATGCCGGTGCCGCGCTTCTTGGCGTCGTCCTGCCATGTCGACGATACGTTGGCCGACTTGATCGACTTCTTGTCGACCGCGACCGGCGCCTTCTTGTCGTCTTTCTTTTCACCCGGCTTCTTGTCGGCAGGCTTGTGCAGCGTACCTTCGGAAGTCTTGGTGGCAGCCGCGGGCGCAGGCTCGGGAGCCTTTATCACGCGACGCGGCGCATTCATCATGGCCTTGATCTGGGCGACTTCGTCTTCCACGACCTTGCGGGCGCGATCGGCGGCAGCCGCACGCTCGGAGGCTTCCTTGGCGACCTGGGCAACCTTTTTCTTGGCTTCTTCGGCGGCAGCGCGCTTCTTCTCTTCAGCGGCAGCATCTTCTGCCGATTTCGCTACAGGAGCAGTAGCGGCGCCGGCGCTCGGCTTGGCCTTGTCGGCAGTTTCCGCAGCTGCCTGACGCGCTTCTTCTTCAGCTGCTTGCTTGGCTTCCTGCTCAGCCTTCTTTGCTTCCAGTTCAGCCGCCTTGGCTTCTGCAGCGCGCTCGGCTTCGAGTTGCGCCAGACGCTCCTGCTTCTCGCGCAGTTCAGCTTCCTGACGCGCGATCAGCTCTTCCTGATGACGTGTTTCTTCGGCGCTCGGTTCGGCTTCGGCCGGCTCGATTGCGGCTGTCGCCGGTTTGCCGGTTTCGTCCGCAGTCGGTTCGTCGCGCTTGATGAAAGTGCGCTTCTTGCGCACTTCCACCTGGATGGTGCGCGACTTGCCCGTGGAATCGGCCTGTTTGATTTCGGTCGTTTCCTTGCGGGTCAGCGTAATTTTTTTCTTCTCGCCTTCCGGAGCTGCTCCGCGCACGCGACGCAGATGCTCCAGCAAACGGTCCTTGTCTTCTTTTGACAAAGGATCGGACTCGGAGCTTTTTTCAACTCCCGCAGATCGCAGCTGGGTCAGTAGCAAATCCGCCGGCATTTTCAGCTCGGTGGCAAATTGGGCTACGTTGTTACTTGCCATTCAGTCCTCTTTTCTATGTGGCTCGGCGATGATGTGGTCCTGGACGCTTACTGCTTTGCTTCCACGGTGGCCCATGCTTTGGCTTGCAGTGCCTTGGCACGCTCGTCGTATTTAGCATCGATGAGCTTCATTTCATCGTCGGTCACATCTTCAAATTCATTCTCAATCAGTTGGCGCGCGCGCTCGGCCGAGAGGGCCAGGATCGCGCCGAACTCGTCGTACGCCAGTGCGGCGAAAGCAGGCAAGGTCTTGACGCCCGCCAGACCCAGCTTGCCGGCCACGACACGATCCATTTCTTCGAAATTGATCAGTTCCTCGTCCATGCCTTCCAGACCTTCTTCGGAGGCAATCGCCTCGGTCACCAGTGCATCGCGCGCGCGGTTGCGCAGCTCGTTGACGGTTTCTTCGTCGAAGGATTCGATCTCGAGCATTTCGTTGATCGGCACGTAAGCGATTTCTTCCAGGCTGGCGAAACCTTCTTCCACCAGGATGTCGGCGACTTCCTGGTCGACGTCCAGCTTTTCCATAAACAGGATGCGGATCGCAGCAGTTTCCTGCGCCGATTTGTCGGCCGATTCTTCCGCCGTCATGATGTTGATCTGCCAGCCGGTCAGTTCCGCTGCGAGGCGTACGTTCTGGCCGCCGCGGCCGATGGCGATCGCCAGGTTTTCTTCGTCGACGACGACGTCCATGGCGTGCTTTTCTTCATCCACGACGATCGAGGTGACGTTGGCCGGGGCCAGTGCGCCGATGACGAATTGCGCCGGATCTTCCGACCACAGCACGATGTCGACGCGTTCGCCGCCCAATTCGCCGGTCACGGCCTGTACACGCGAACCGCGCATGCCGACACAGGTGCCGATAGGATCGATGCGCTTGTCGCTGGTGAAGACGGCGATCTTGGCGCGCACGCCCGGGTCGCGTGCAGCCGACTTGATTTCGAGCGAGCCTTGTTCGATTTCCGGAACTTCCAGCTCGAACAGCTTCATGATGAATTCAGGCGCGTTGCGCGACAGGATCACTTGCGGACCGCGCGCGTTGCGGTCGATACGCAGGATATAGGCGCGAACGCGGTCGCCGATACGCAGGTTTTCCTTTGGAATCGTCTGGTCGCGCGGCAGGCGGGCTTCGATCTTGCCGGATTCGACGATGGCGTCGCCGCGTTCCATGCGCTTGATCGTGCCGGTCACCAGCGAATCGCCGCGCTCGAGGAAGTCGGCCAGAATCTGTTCGCGTTCAGCGTCGCGGATGCGCTGCAGGACCACTTGCTTGGTGTCCTGGGCAAAACGGCGGCCGAATTCCACGGACTCGATCGGCTCTTCGATGTATTCATCGACGGCGATGTCAGGAATCTGTTCCTTGGCTTCGAAGTGCAAAACTTCCTGGTCGGGCAATTGCAAACCTGCTTCGTCAGGCACCACGTGCCAGCGACGGAACGATTCGAATTCGCCACTTTCGCGGTCGATCGACACGCGGATGTCGACTTCGCCTTCGTAGCGCTTCTTGGTAGCTTGCGCGAGCGCATGCTCCAGTGCTCCGAAGACCACATCCTTATCGACGTTCTTTTCGCGCGCCAGCGCATCGACCAATAACAAAACTTCGCGACTCATGCTTTGCGACTCCTAAAATCCACTTTCGGCACCAGGCGTGCCTTATCCACATCGGCGAGCGTAAAGTCCAACAACGCTGCCGACCCATCGTTTGCTTCAAATTCCAGTTTTAAATTCTCGCCCTCGGGCGCCCGCAAGATGCCTTGGAACGACTTGCGGTTGGCTGCGCCCGGCATCGGCATGCGCAGCTTGACGACTGCTTCCTGATCGGCAAAGCGGACGTAGTCGCTCAGCTTCTTCAGCGGACGGTCAAGCCCCGGGGACGAGACTTCCAGCCGTTCGTAGTTAACGTTTTCAACAGTAAACACGTGCAACAGCTGATGCGTGACTTTTTCGCAATCCTCGACCGTGATCGGGCCCTTGTCGGCATCGGCGAACGGGAAGTCGATAAACACGCGCACCAGACCGCGGTCCGCTTTCTCGAGGTCGACCAGTTCATAGCCCATGCCCGACAGGGTGGTTTCAATCAGATCCAGCAATTGCAAGGAAATCTCTCCGTACTTCGTTTCTGCGCATTTCATTCAACCCGCGCAGACACGTCAATTTGTTCAGCAAAAAAAAAATGGGCATCTGCCCATCGTTCTTATCGTTTATTCAACTACAGGCCGCTTCACCATGCATTTCGCCGTGAAGACACCCCGTTAACTTGCGCATTATAACCGATTACGGTATGTCCGGCAATTCAAGATTGCCGGACATACTGCAGACAGCCCGATATTTCCAAAAAGAAATTCCCGAGCAATCAAAGACTTATCCGCGCCGGCGACGCGGCAGGCCGCCCGTGCCCATGCCTTGCCCGGACATGCCGCCACCGCCGCCGCCGTTGCGTTGCGGACGATTATGGCGACGCTGGCCGGCGTCCGGGAAACCCAGTGCGGTCTGCAGCGGATCCGGCTGACGCGGCTTGTTGCCCTGCGGACGTCCGCCCTGGCCTTGCCCCTGGCGCGAACCCTGACCTTGGCCTTGGCGCGCCCCCTGCCCCTGGCCTTGCCAGGACGGTTGCTGATCGCGGCGCGGACCGCGCGGCTGCATCGGATTGGCGTTGGCGTTGCTGCGCGGCTGAGCATCACCGTTGCCGCTACGATTACCATTGCCATTGCCTTTGGACTTGCCAGCGGGCGCATCGGCGCCGCCTTGCTTTTCCATGCCGCACACTGCCAACAGGCTGCGCACGGCGTTTTCTTCCAGCTCTTCCCAACGGCCGCGCTTGAGACCTTGCGGCAGCGACATGACGCCGTAGCGGGTGCGGATCAGGCGCGACACGGTCAGGCCGATGGCTTCGAACATGCGGCGCACTTCGCGATTGCGGCCTTCGCCGATGGTCACGCGGTACCACTTGTTGACGCCTTCGCCGCCGCCGTCGGCGATCTTGGAAAACTGCGCCATGCCGTCATCGAGCTCGACGCCGTGCAACAGTTTCTGGCGCATGCCTTGTTCCAGTTCGCCCAGCGTGCGTACGGCGTATTCGCGCTCGATGTTGTAACGCGGGTGCATCAGCCGGTTGGCCAGGTCGCCGGAAGTCGTAAACAACAGCAAACCTTCGGTGTTGAAGTCGAGACGGCCGACGGCCAGCCATTTGGCTGCCTTCATGTTCGGCAGGCGATCGAATACCGAGGCGCGGCCTTCCGGGTCGTTGTGGCTGACGATTTCGCCGGCCGGCTTGTGATACACCAGCACGCGCGGCGGCTTCTTGCTGACTTTGCGTTGCAGCAACTTGCCGTTGATACGGACCTGGTCGGTCGGCAGAATGCGCTGACCGATGTGGGCAGGCTCGCCGTTGACCGACACGCGGCCGGCCACGATCAGCTCCTCCATGTCGCGGCGCGAACCGAGACCGGAGTCGGCCAGCACCTTGTGCAGCTTGGGTGCGTCGTCTTCCGAAGTCAGGTCGCGGCGACCGTTCTTGCCGCGCAGCTGATGCGTGCCGCGCGCGCCGCTGCGGGCGCCGTCTTCCTTGTCGTAGGCGTCGGAGGTGACGAACGAAAACACGTCGTCGCCGGCGTCATGCGCACGCAAACCCAGTTGCGGCGCTTTCGGCTTGCCACCCTTGGCGAATGGTTTCTTGCCTTTTTGCTGGCGATTGCGATCCTGGCCCTGACCGTCGCGGCGCGATTCCGCCATGGCCTGGTCGGCGACCGGAACCGGCGCGTTGGCATCCGCCGGGATTGCCTGCTCTTCGCCGGCAACTGCGTGGTGCTGCTCACCTTCGCCAGCTTCAGCGGCGCGCTGTGCAGCGCGATTGTTGCGCAATGCGCGCGGACCGCGTACGCCGCGGCGTGCAGGCTTGGTGCGTGCGCTGTCGGTCGGCGCATCAAGCAGGACCGGCGCGGCGGTAATTTCTTCGCCAATGGTGACGATAACCTTGGGCGCTTCTGCAGCCTGAGGAGCAGACTCGACGACAGCGGCCGAACCGGCATCAGCATCGGCGACCACCTTCTTGACGCGCGGCGCACGCTTCTTCGGCGCAGGCGCATCGGCGGCGGCTTCCACTGTGGCCGGTGCGGCTGCGGCCGTTTCAGCCGGGGCCTCCGCAGCGACCTTTTTGGCGCGCGGTTTGGCAGGCGCCCTGGCAGGCTTCACCGCCGGAGCAGCGTCGGCAACTTCGGCGACGACTTCTTCCGCCGCGACCTTTTTGGTGCGCTTGCGGACCGGCTTGGCAGCAGTGGCGTCAGCGGCGCCGGGCAGGTCTATCTGCTGATCATCATTGGAACTAGATGGTTTCATTATTTGAATCGCGGTTATTCAGACCGGGCGCGGCGTCACTTGCGTGGCCGGAGGCGAGGTCGTTGGTGTGAATGTCTTCAGCAGAAGCAGGGCTTTCAGCCTGCACTTCTTCGTGATTGGCGACGCTTGGTGCGATGGCATCCACGTCATTCTCGATGTCTTCCCCCGGAATTTCTTCCACGGCAGTCTCGGCAACCGCTTCTTCCGCCACCCCGGTTGCTTCGGGTACTTCGGCGGCATCGGCCTCTTCGGCAAACTCAATCGGTTCGGCAGCTTCTTCCGTCGTCAGTTCCGCGGCGATGCCATCGGCGACTTCGGCAATCGCGACCGCTTCAGCTGACTCGCCTGCAGCAGCGGCAGCAGCCTCCGCTTCGCCCTGAGCGAGCAGGTCGGCCTGCATGCCGGCTTCCAGCGCCTGCAATTCCAGCAACGCGCCCGGATCGACCACGCCATCCTTGGTCACGGTCTTCAACGGCGGCAACTGATCCAGTGAAGTCAGGCCCAGGTCGTCGAGGAATTTCCTGGTCGTCGCAAACAGCGCCGGACGGCCGGGCACGTCACGATGGCCGATGGCCTCGATCCAGGCGCGATCTTCCAGCAGCTTGACGGTCTGGGTACTGACCGTCACGCCGCGAATCTCTTCGATATCGCCGCGGGTAACCGGCTGGCGATAGGCGATGATGGCCAGGGTCTCGAGCGTGGCGCGGGTGTACTTAGGCGGCTTTTCAGGATTCAGGCGGTCCAGGTAGACCTTCATTTCGGCCCGGCTCTGGAAACGCCAGCCGGTCGACAGGCTGACCACTTCCACACCCTTGTCGATCCAGTCTTCGCGCAGCTCTTCCAGCATTTGCCGGATGATGTCCGCGGTTATTTCACTGACGGTATCGTCACCTGAGACATAAAGCTTCTTCAGTTCGTTGATTGATAATGGCTCGTGGGCACATAGCAATGCTGTTTCGAGGACTTTCTTGGCCTCAATAGTATTCATGTACGACTCGTGTGCGGCTTGTTTAATAAAAGTTCGCGGCTGACTATTCGGATATATCGGATATACGGACTATACGAAGCCTGGCTGCGCGGGTTGAGTTCATCACAGCGCCAACGGTGCTGCCAGGTTGTGAACCTGAATTGCTGCCTGATGCTGTTGGTGCTGCTTCCCGGCGCTCGATTTATAGGAGGTTGAAGATGAGCGGGAAAATAAGGCTTGGTTGCGAATACAGAATCCTGAGTTCCCAGATTCTCGCACCATTTCAACTTTTGACCTTGCAGGCGGCGCCGAGCTGAGTTTTCGGGTGGCCGGAGGCAAAATGCAAAATATACTGCGCGGAGTTTAGCACAAAGGCCCGGGCGGTTGTCGCCTCAATCGCGCATCGTTGCGACAGTCAGACAGTATTTGCAACGTGACGGCAAGGCAACAAATGCCCTCCACCGCGGGGCCGCCCGACTGGCCGGATCAGCCGGCAGCCTTCTTTTCCAGCTCCAGCCGTCGGGTGAAATCCTCCGCTGGCATCGGCTTGCCGAGCAGATAACCCTGCACTTCATCGCAGCCGTTTTCGAGCAGGAAGTTATATTGCTCCTGGTCTTCCACCCCTTCGGCAATCACCCGCAGGTTGAGGATGTGGCCCAATGAAATCACCGCCTTGACGATCGCCGCGCTATCAGTATCGCGGGCAATGTCGCGCACGAAGGACTTGTCGATCTTGAGCGCATCCACCGGGAAACGGCGCAGGTAGCTCAGGCTCGAATAGCCGGTGCCGAAGTCATCCACCGACACCTGCAAACCCAGGCGCTTGAGCGCATTGAGTGTCGCGACGGTCTTTTCGGCGTCCTTCATGACGACGTTTTCGGTGATTTCCAGCTCCAGCCAGGCGGCCGCCAGGCAACTCTCGGCCAATACCTGGCGCACGAACTCTGGCAGATTCTGGTCGAGCTGGCGCGGCGACAGGTTCACCGCCACCGGAATCGGCGCCAGGCCGGCGTCCTGCCAGGCCTTGTTCTGGGCGCAGGCGGTGCGCAATACCCATTCCCCGATCGGCACGATCAGGCCGGCTTCCTCGGCAAACGGGATGAAACGGTCCGGCGGCACCATGCCCTGGTCCGGCGTGATCCAGCGGATCAGCGCCTCGGCGCCGATGATGCGGCCATTGGCCAGGCTGATCTTGGGCTGGTAATACAGCTTGAATTCGTCGCGGTCGAGCGCGCGCCGCAGGCTGACCAGCATCTCCAGGCGATTGCTGACCTGCGCATCCATCCACCCGGCGAAATACTGGAAGTTGTTGCGCCCCAGCTCCTTGGCTTTGTACATGGCCGAATCGGCGTTCTTGAGCAGCGTTTCGACGTCGCGGCCATCGGTCGGACAGCGGCTCACGCCGATGCTGCAGGTGACGTGGAACTCGCGATCGCCCACCACCCACGGCCGCGCCACGGCGGACAGGATGCGCTGCAGGACTTCGGTGATGCGGTTTTCGTCCGGCTGATTCTGCAGCACCAGCACGAATTCGTCGCCGCCCTGGCGCGCCACCATGTCGGTTTCGCGCACGCAGGACACCAGCCGCTGCGCCACGGTCTTGAGCAGCTCGTCGCCGACCTGGTGGCCGAGGCTGTCGTTGATGAACTTGAACTGGTCGAGGTCGACGAACACCACCGCCGTCAAGGTGCCCTTTTGCCGCGTGCTCTGGATCGCGCGCTGCAAATGGTTGTGCAGCATGGTGCGATTGGGCAGGCCGGTCAGCGCGTCATGCGTGGCCTGATGCCGGATTTCGGCTTCGTACAGCTTGCGCTCGGTGATGGCCTCGACGGTGCCCTCATAAAACATCAGAGTGCCGGCTTCGTCGCGCACGGCGCGGGCGTTTTCGGAGATCCAGATGATCTCGCCGTCACGGCGGTAGACGCGCGATTCGAAGTTCGACACCGAACCGAACTCGGCCATCATGCGCATGAACTCGGTGCGACGCTCGGGCTCGACATACAGCTGATGCTTGATGTCGCGCAGGCTGACGATCAGGTCATCGGCCGACTTGTAGCCGTAGATGCGCGCCAGCGCCGGGTTGACCGCGATATAGCCGCCGTCCGGAGTGGACTGGAACACGCCTTCGATGGCGTTCTCGAAGATGCTGCGATAGCGCCGTTCGGCTTCGAGCAAGGCCTGGTCGGCCTCCTTGCGCGCGGTCACGTCCTGCACGTAGCCTTCCAGCGCATCCAGCGTGCCGGCGGCATTGTAGATGCCGACGCCGCGCTCCCACACCCAGCGTACGTCGCCGTCGGCGCGCACGATGCGGTATTCGAGCTCGAAGCGGCGCTTGCCGTCCAGGCAGGCCCGGATGGTCTGGCGCACGGTCTCGCGGTCTTCGGGATGAGTGATGTCTTCGTACGAGATGCGGTGATTGAACAGCAAGTCTTCGGGTTGGTAGCCGGTCAGCTCCAGGCAACCCTCGCTGATGAACTCCATGGTCCATTCATCGTCGTCGCGGCAGCGATACACCATGCCGTCCAGATTGGCCAACAGGGTTTCGAGCAGACGCGACGGCCTGGCGATGGACGTAATGGCGGCGGCGTTGTCTGACGGAATCAGGGAAGCGACGATCTTCATAAATGGAGTAACGAAAGGGGAAACGAAGGGTCCGGCAACAGCTGCCGGGGACTACATGACGCCTATGTAGTGAAGCGTACTTTTTTGATCACAATAAGCAATAACAATGCCACTCAACCATCCTGCCCTGCAGCGCAGGCCCAGCACAAACGCTTGAGTATGTGTATCCGCAAAGCAATACCCATGCCGTTTCCCCGGCTATTGCCTCCGCGAAACAATGCACCAATCTGGCGCAGCCATGAAGCCCCGGCGATTGCCGAAAACACCATTCTTTTCGGCCCATGCCGGAGCGCCGTCGGCAGTAGAATCCCAACACCGCCTGACAAACAACAAAAAGGACGCTGGTATGTGGGCAACTCGTTACCTGATATTGTGGTTCGTGATTTTTCTGACGCTGGCGCTCGCCATCCTCGCCTCGGGCCATATGGTCAGCTGGTGGTGGGCTGCGGCGCCGCTGGTGCTGAGCGTGATCGGCGTGCGCGACATCGTGCAACGCCGCCATGCAGTCTTGCGCAACTATCCGCTGATGGGCCATTTCCGCTTCATGTTCGAAGCGATCCGTCCGGAACTCCGCCAGTATTTCTTTGAAGGTGAAAACGACGGTGCGCCCTTCACGCGCAAGAAGCGCAGCGTGGTCTACCAACGCGCCAAGGCCGACGTTGACAGCCGCCCGTTCGGCACCGAACTCGACGTCAAGCTGGCCGGCTACGAATGGATCGGCCACTCGCTGTCGCCGACCAAGATCGCCAGCCACGACTTCCGTGTCGTCGTCGGCAAAGGCCTCGCGCAACCGTACTCGATGTCAGTCTTCAACGTCTCGGCAATGAGCTTCGGTTCGCTGTCGTCCAACGCCATTCGCGCGCTCAACCAGGGCGCAAAAAAAGGCAACTTCGCGCATGACACCGGCGAAGGATCGATCTCGGCCTATCACCGAGAATTCGGCGGCGACCTGGTGTGGCAGATCGCCTCGGGCTACTTCGGCTGCCGCCATCCCGACGGCAGTTTCGACGAAGAGAAATTCGCGGTCCAGGCCAACGCGCCGCAGGTGAAAATGATCGAGGTGAAATTGTCGCAAGGCGCCAAACCCGGCCACGGCGGCGTTCTGCCGGCAGCCAAGATCACGCCGGAGATTTCCGCCACGCGCGGCATCCCGATGGGCGTCGATTGCATTTCGCCGGCGGTGCACTCATCGTTCTCATCGCCGATCGGCCTGCTGCAATTCATTGAAAAACTGCGCACGCTGTCGGGTGGAAAACCGACCGGCATCAAGCTGTGCATCGGCCATCCCTGGGAATTCTTCGGCATCGCCAAAGCCATGCTGGAAACCAACATCGTGCCCGACTTCATCACCGTCGACGGCGCCGAAGGCGGCACCGGGGCCGCGCCGCTGGAGTTCACCGACCACGTCGGCATGCCGCTGCAGGAAGGCTTGCTGATGGTGCACAACACGCTGGTCGGCATCGGCATGCGCGACCGCGTCAAGATCGGCGCCAGCGGCAAGATCATCACCGCCTTCGACGTCGCCCGCACGCTGGCGCTCGGCGCCGACTGGTGCAATTCGGCGCGCGGCTTCATGTTTGCGCTCGGCTGCATCCAGTCGCAAAGCTGCCATACGGATCGCTGCCCGACCGGCGTGGCGACGCAGAATCCGACGCGCGCCCGCGCGCTGGTGGTGCCGGACAAGGCCCAACGCGTCTACCGCTTCCACCAGAGCACGCTGCACGCGCTGCAGGAACTGGTGCAGGCGGCCGGCTTGCCGCACACCTCGGCGCTGCGTCCGTTCCACATCGTTCATCGCATCAACGACCATGAAATCCAGCTGCTGTCGGAGATGCTGAAATACCTGGAACCGGGCGACCTGATCACCGGCAATTACCGTTACCAGGTCTATGAAAAATACTGGCCGATTGCACGCGCCGAGAGCTTCCATCCGGAAATCGGCAGCACCTTCCATTGAGTTGATTCATGTGGTGCGGCCGTACGGCGCGCCAAAGAAAAACGCCCGCGATTGCGGGCGTTTTTCATGCTTGTCTGGCGTAGAAGCGGCGCTGGCGCCAAGGCAACTATTCTTAAATATTATTTACGCTTCATGAAGAAAATGAATTCCTGATTCTCTTGCGATTGCGACAGCAAATCGTTGCCGGTCTGCTTGGCGAAAGCTTGGAAATCGCGCACCGAACCGGTGTCGGTCGCCGTCACGCGCAATACCTGACCGCTCGACATGTCGGCCAACGCTTTCTTGGTTTTCAGTATCGGCAGCGGGCAATTCAGGCCCCGCGCATCCAGCTCTCTGTGAAATTCAATAACCATACTGTGAATCAAAAATTCCTAGTGATCGTTCGAGAATTCTACTCCAACCTGAACCGCCTTGGTGCGTCGCAACATACTATGTTGTATTTCGCGCACTACTGTTGTGCAGGGGAAACTAACGGGGTGGATGAGCCGGCGAATTCAACGAACTGGACAGGCAAATCTTGCCGCCGCATCCACTCCGCCACTGCGTATCCCGTCCCCGCCGGCCAAGGCCGCAAATCGGGCGGCGCCACCAGGCGATACTCCAGCAATTCGGGAGACAATTTGATTTCACCCGAGGCTTTCACGTGATACGCAATGATCAGTTCATTCTTGCGCATGAACTCATAAACGCCGATCAGGGTGATCTGGTTGGCATCCAGATTGGTTTCTTCTTTTATTTCTCGCGCGATGCCCTGCTCCGGTGTTTCGTCGCGCTCCATGAAGCCGGTGATCAGTGCGAAACGGCCTTCCGGCCAGGCCGCATTGCGCGCCAGCAACATCTTGCCGTCGATCTCGACCAGGGCGGCCAGCACCGGCAAGGGATTGTCCCAGTGCGTCCAATGGCCTTCGGGACAGGCAAGCCGCAGCTTGCCCGCCTCTTGTTCATCGGCGCGCATCACGAGCGAGGCGGCGCAGACGGGACAAAACTTGAAGTCGCTCATGGAGGCGTTCGTGCTTAAGCTTTTGTGCCGACCCAAGCCGCCACGCCTTGCAGCGCGTTCGGCAAACCGCTTGGATCCGTACCGCCGGCTTGCGCCATGTCGGGACGTCCGCCGCCCTTGCCGCCGACTTGCTGGGCGACGAAGTTGACCAGTTCACCGGCCTTGACCTTCGATGTCGCATCGGCGGTGACGCCGGCGATCAGGCTGACCTTGCCGTCCTTGACCGAAGCCAGCACGATGGCGGCGGTCTTGAGCTTGTCCTTGAGCTTGTCCATGGTTTCGCGCAGGGTGGCGACATCGGCGCCTTCCAGTGTTGCCGCCAGCACCTTGATGCCGTTGACGTCGACCGCTTGCGCGAGCAATTCGTCGCCCTGGTTGGACGCCAGCCTGGATTTCAATCCGGCCAGTTCCTTTTCCAGCGCCTTGACGTGGTCCTGCACCTGCGCAATGCGCTGGGTCAGTTCTTCCGGCTGCGCCTTCAGGGCCGCGGCCGCTTCGGCGACGCGGTTGCTGAGGGTCTGCACCAGCGCCAGTGCGCCTTCGCCGCTGACGGCTTCGACGCGGCGAATGCCGGCTGCGACGCCGCTTTCGGCGACAATCTTGAACAGGCCGATATCGCCGGTGCGCGACACGTGCGTACCGCCGCACAGTTCACGCGACGAACCGATCGACAGCACGCGCACTTCGTCGCCGTACTTCTCGCCGAACAGCGCCATTGCGCCGGCGCCGACGGCATCGTCGTAACCCATCAGTTTGGCTTCGGTCGCGGCATTGGCGAGGATTTCGCGGTTGACGATTTCTTCGACGCGGCGGATTTCATCGGCGCTCATCGGTGCGTTGTGGCTGAAGTCGAAACGCGTCTTGTCGGCGTCGACCAGCGAACCCTTTTGCGACACGTGGTCGCCCAGTACTTCACGCAGCGCCTTGTGCATCAGGTGAGTGGCCGAGTGGTTGCGCATGGTTTGCGCGCGCTGCTCGCCGTCGACCTTGGCTTCCACGACATCGCCCACCGCCAGCGAACCCTTGACCAGGCTGCCGTGATGGCCGAACACATCGGGCTGGATCTTTTGCGTATCGGCCACCGCGAACAGCGCATTGGCTGCTTCGAGCACGCCGGCGTCGCCCGCCTGGCCGCCCGATTCGGCGTAGAACGGCGTGGTGTCGAGCACCACGATGGCGTCCTGGCCGGCTTCGACCTTGGCGACGGCGCTGCCGTCGACGTACAGCGCAGTGACCTTGGCCTGCTGCGTCAGCGCGTCATAACCGACGAATTTGGTCTTGTCGCCGCTGTATTCGATGCCGGCAGCCGATTTGAATTTACCGGCGGCGCGGGCCGTCGATTTCTGGCGCTCCATGGCAGTGGCGAAACCGGCTTCGTCGAGTTCGACATTGCGTTCGCGGCAGATGTCGGCGGTCAGGTCGAGCGGGAAACCGTAGGTGTCGTACAGCGTGAAGGCGGTCTCGCCGTCGAGCTTGCCGGCATTCTTGGCCAGCGCGGCTTCGAGGATCTTCATGCCGTGTTCCAGCGTTTCGCCGAAACGTTCTTCTTCCTGCTTGAGCACTTGTTCGACACGCGCAGCGGCGGCCGGCAGTTCCGGATAGGCGGCGCCCATTTCGGCGACCAGATCCTTGACCAGCTTGTAGAAGAACGGCTGGGTCTGGCCCAGCTTGTGACCGTGACGCAGCGCGCGGCGGATGATACGGCGCAGCACATAGCCGCGGCCTTCATTGCCTGGAATCACGCCGTCGACGATCAGGAAGGAGGTCGCACGGATGTGATCGGCGATGACCTTCAGGGAATTGTTTTCCAGATCGTCGACCTTGGTTTCGCGCGCAGCGGCCTTGATCAGGCGCTGGAACAGGTCGATCTGGTAGTTGCTGTGCACGTGCTGCAGGATCGCCGCCAGGCGTTCCAGGCCCATGCCGGTGTCGACGCACGGCGCCGGCAGCGGGGTCAGCGTGGCTTCGCCGGTCTTCGGATCGATCTGGCGGTCGAACTGCATGAACACGTTGTTCCAGATTTCGATGTAGCGGTCGCCGTCCTGTTCCGGGCTGCCCGGAGGACCGCCCCAGACATCGGGACCGTGGTCGTAGAAGATTTCCGAGCAGGGACCGCATGGGCCGGTGTCGGCCATTTGCCAGAAGTTGTCGGAGGCGTAAGGTGCGCCCTTGTTGTCGCCGATGCGCACGATGCGCTCTTTCGGCAGGCCGATGACCTTGTGCCAGATGTCGTAGGCTTCATCGTCGGTTTCATAGACGGTCGCCCACAGCTTTTCAGCCGGCAGGCCGTAGACCTTGGTCAGCAGCTCCCAAGCCCAGACCAGCGAGTCGTGCTTGAAATAATCGCCGAAAGACCAGTTGCCGAGCATTTCGAAGAAGGTGTGATGACGCGCGGTGTAACCGACGTTTTCCAGATCGTTGTGCTTGCCGCCGGCGCGCAGGCAGCGCTGCACGGAGGTGGCGCGCACGTAATTGCGCTTGTCGGTGCCCAGGAACACGTCCTTGAACTGGACCATGCCGGAGTTGGTGAACAACAAGGTGGGGTCGTTGCCCGGCACCAGGCTGGACGAACGGACAATGGTGTGTCCCTTGGATTCAAAGAATTTCAGAAACTTGTCGCGGATTTCGGCTGAGTTCATGTTCTAGGACTGTAAAGAAAACGGTGCAAAAATGATGTGGCAGAAAGAGCGGCTGTGAACCGGCTGCTGTGAACCGGTGATTATACGTGATTAGCCCTGCCCCGATCATGGTCGGCAAGGCCTGCAGGACGTTTGCCGCAAGTCAACAGGTCCGATCGGGAAAAAGACGTAAAAAAACCCGTTCGGATTGCTCCCAACGGGTCAATGGCGATATCAACCTGCAACCTGAATCAGACTGGCCTCGGAACCCTCCGGCCTATCCCCCTCACGACTTGCCTGGCCAAAATCCCCTCCGGTAAATCAAGCGCCTTGATACAGCTTGCCGTTCTTGCTCTTCTTGGCGTGTTTCTTGTGCTTCTTGTGCTTTTTGTGTTTCTTGTGCTTGGCATGCGGCGCCTTGGCTGCCGGTGCGGCTGCTGCCGGAGCGCCAGGCGCTGCTGCAGGTGCATTCTGTGCCAGGACAGGCATGGCGAAAGCGGCAACGAGTACGGCTGCCAGTAATTTATTCAGTTTCATCTTTTCCTCTTAAGTTGGTTCTTACAAGCTCGCTGACGATTATTGTCACGTCTCCCGGTCAATTCGGCGAATCCGCTCTGACATGCGGCCTGTCTGTGCTGTAACGCCAGGATTCCGATTCGCGTTGACATAGTTTAAGCGGCGCGCACCGGAAATCCATTCGGGAATTACCTGATATATTTCACCGCAGTTTTGCGGACCGGTTCGGCTTTTTTGGTGGCAGCGTGGTCTTTCCCGCTCGCCGTTTTGGCCGGCTGCTCCTTCACCGCGACCGCATGGTGCGGCCGGGCGACCGGCCTGGCCTTTGCTGCATGCGCTTTCTGCGCCGCGTGCCTGGAATGCGGACTGGTCAATTGCCTGACGGGCGCCTTGCTCTTCTTCTTGACGGCTTTCCCCTGCTTCACCGGCTTGGCGGCGTGCACCTTCTTCGGGGTCGCGCCGGTTTTTGGTGCGGTCCCCGACGCGGGGGTTGTGGCGACCACCTTTGCCGTCCCGTGATCTCGGCGGTCTTGCAGGATCTGCGCCTCGCGCACGGTCAGCTTGCCGGCCTTGAGGTCGCGTACGATGCTGTCGTCGGTGTATTTCTTCTGGCTGGCGCCGGCCTGCGCGCCGGCATTGCTGGTGATGACAATGGCGGCGGCTGCCGCCAGCATGCTGAGCATGCCCTTGGTTTTCATGATTCCTTGCTTCCCTGAACTGGTTTTTCTTCGTTGCTCTTATCCACTTATGCCGGACCGATGAGATCAATGCGGTCGGTGCAGAAGCCATCCACGCCCCAGCCCAGAATCTCTTCTGCGCGGGCCGGGTCGTTGACGGTGTAGCAGAATAAACCATATCCCGCGTGTTTCACCGCCTGCGCCAGCTCCGGCGTCAGATTCTTGTGACTTGTGTGCAACGCCACCGCGTCGAGCGCCTGCAAGCGCGCTTCCCAATCGGCGGGAATGCGATCGACCAGGAAACCGCGCGGGATACCCGGCGCGACCCGCTTGGCGGCCATCAGCGCGTCGAAGGAAAACGACGAGAACAAGGGCAGCGTACGGTCATTCTGCCCCGGCACGTGGGCGGCGATTTCAGCCGCGAAAAAGCGTGCCGTCACTTCTCCCGCGACCTCGCCGGTGCGCACCGCCCAGGCGTCGCCGGCCGGCTTGATTTCGATGTTCATCCAGATGCCGTTGGCGCGGCTGAATTCCAGAACTTGCTGCAAGGTGCAGACCCTTTCGCCGGCATATTGCGGGCTATGCCAGCCGCCGGCGTCAAGCTGCTGCAACTGCGCCAGCGTGTGCTCGGCGACCTTGTCTTCGCCCGGCAGCGTGCGGCCGAAGACCGGGTCGTGCATCAGGATGGCCTGCTCGTCGGCGGTCAGCATGACGTCGAATTCGACCGCCCGGAAGCCGTGCTCCATGCCGCAGCGGAAGCCCGCCAGCGTGTTTTCCGGGGCCAGCGTGCCACCGCCGCGATGCGCCGCCACTTTTGGATAAGGCCACATATTTTTCTCCCTGCAAGAATTTGGAACGCGTTTTTAGTGCCGACATTCTATGCCGGGCGACGGCGCGATAACAGCATTTCATCGTCCCGATTCGCCGCTTCGTCGCCGGGGGCTGGTGCGGCTGCCGAATCGGGTTACCATTCCGCCATCAGAGAACTCATCGGATTCCCCCAGAACTTTTCATGAATATCCCCGTTTCACGCTTACGCCTCATCCCGCCGGAACTGCTGCGCGGCCTGCTGCCGACCATGATCATCAACCTGCTGTGCGCGCTGGTGGTCACTTACCTCATGCGCATCGGCGCCGGCTTCGTTGAAAACCTGGTGTTCTCGATCTGCATCGGCACCACCGCGATGGTGCTGATCGACTGTGGCCGCCTGCTGCTGTGGGGGCAAGACGAACCGAACAAACCCGGCTTCCTGCTGATGCTGGTGATCTTCGCGCCGCTGTCGTTCGTCATCGGCAACATGATCGCCAGCTCCCTGCTCGGCTATCCGCTGAGGATATTCACCCCGGGCCAGGCCAACAACACCATCGGCGTGATCGTCCTGATCCTGGTGGCCTGCGTCGGCGCCACCCTGTTCTACTGGAATCGCGAAAAAATGGCGGCGCTGGAAGCGCGCAACGTCGTCATCGAGAAGCAGGCGCTGCAAGCGCAACTGCAGATGCTGCAGGCGCAGATCGAGCCGCACATGCTGTTCAACACGCTGGCGACGCTGCAGACGCTGATTTCCAGCGAACCGCTGCGCGCCCAGCAGATGCTCGACCAGCTGATCCATTACCTGCGCGCCACGCTGTCGACCTCGCGCAGCGAACAGACTTCGCTGGGCCAGGAGTTCGATCTGATCAAGGCCTACCTCGGCCTGATGTCGCTGCGCATGGGCTTGCGCCTGACCTACACTTTGCAGCTGCCGGATGAGTTGCGACGCCAGCGCATCGCGCCGATGCTGCTGCAGCCGCTGGTCGAAAACGCCATCCGCCACGGCCTCGAACCCAAGATCGACGGCGGCGACTGCACCGTCAGCGTGACCCGCCATCAGGAGCTGCTGATCATCAGCGTGTTCGACACCGGCATGGGCCTGCACAGCACGGCCAGCTACAATCGTCCGGACAGCACGCACCTCGGCCTGGAAAATATCCGCGCACGCCTGTCAGTGTTGTACGGACCGGAGGCCGAGCTGACGCTGACGCACAATATCCCCGCCGGCACCGTCGCGCAGATCACCATCCCCATGTACGCTCTCAAGAAGTCCTACACCGAACCCAACTAACCCGCCGATCGTGCCCGCCATGCCCATCACGTCGCCACCCGCCCGCGCCCTGATTGCCGAAGACGAAACCCTGCTCGCCGACGCCCTGTCCGCTCAGTTGCAGCGCTTGTGGCCCGGCCTCGAGATCGCAGGCATCGCCGCCAACGGCATGGCCGCCGTCGAGCAAGCGCTGGCGCTGCAGCCCGACGTCCTTTTCCTCGACATCAAGATGCCCGGCCAGAGCGGCCTGGAAGCGGCCCGCGAACTGGCCGACGAATGGCCGGACACGCGGCCGTTTCCTTTGCTGGTGTTTGTCACCGCCTATGACGAATATGCGATCCGGGCCTTCGAGCAGGCGGCGATCGACTACGTGCTCAAGCCGGCCAACGACGCGCGCCTGGCGCTCACCGTCGCGCGCCTGCAGGCAAGATTGAAGGACATGGGTGATCAGGGACTGGAACAGGTGCTGGCGCAGCTGCGCGGCCTGGCGCCGGCCGCAATCGCGCCTCAGGAGCGCCTGCGCATGATTCGCGCCGCCGTCGGCAACCAGGTCCGGCTGATTCCTGTCGACGACGTCGTGTATTTCGAAGCCACCGACAAGTACGTCAACGTCGTCACCGCGGATGGCGAAGCGCTGATCCGCACCAGCCTCAAGGAACTGATCCCGCAGCTCGACCCCGAGCGTTTCTGGCAGGTGCATCGCGGCACCGTCGTGCAGATCGCCGAGGTCGCCGCCGCACAGCGCGATGAAGCCGGCAAGTTGTCATTGAAACTGCGCAAGCGGCCCGAGACGCTGGCCGTGAGCCGCCTGTTTGCGCACTTGTTCCGACAGATGTAGGTTCACGGCGACGGCTTGGCCGCCATCAGCCACACGATTGCCAACGGCAGCAGCGTCGCCACCGTACCGGCGACGGCCCAGATCCGCGACAAGCGCCAGTAGCGCGCCGGAATCTCAGCGTCGCGCGGCAACGGCGCCAGCAGCTTCGCCTGCGCCCGTTGCAAGGGAATCAGCAGGCCCAGCCACAGCAATCCGGTCGCGGCAAACAAGCCATACGCCCAACGCAGCCACAGCACATCCGGCATGCCGCTCTGCGCCGCCAGAGAACGCCCGGCGACGGACAGCAGCACCACGCCGCCGAACGTGAAAAACACATCCGCCCAGTTGGTCGCACGCACGGCGAAACGGACCACGGCCAGATCGCGGGTGCGATCGGCCATGATCTTCCAGAAGGCGGTGACGATGATATTGCCGAGAAACAGCACGACGCCCAGCACGTGCAGGGTCTTGAGGAAGCCGGCAGACATGGAATTCTCCTGTTGATGTAATCGGATCAGGATTCCAGTATCTGCGGCGGCGCAGGGGAGAAACAGCGCGATGCGACGAAACGCCGTCCGCGCGGAATGAATTGCAGCTACGGCTCCGTAGCCCGGTCCTTCCCCACGCCCTAGCGACCGTAATAGCCGCCGCCGTAATACGGTCCATGGCGGTAATAGCCGCCGTGCGGCGGGCCCGCCGGGACCACGATGCAGGCCGACAGCGAGGTGGCGACCAGGATGCCGGCGACGGCGAGTTTGAGCAGCTTCTTCATGACGTCCTCCTTGGACTTGACGATGAACGCAGCTTGCCAGCAAAGGAAAACGGCAGGTAATTCGCATCCGTATCAGGTGTAATCAATTATTTCCCGCCCCACGCCGCCGGAAGTGCCGGCGATGTACCGGCGATGCGCCGTAAAACCCCGTCAATACCGCTTGCTGCGGTAAAATGTCTGTCTATACATATATGTCTCCCCACAAAGCATCCATGAGCAACGAACTGAAAAACGGTCACACTCCGGCACCATCCACCAATTTCCTGCGCGGCATCATCGAAGCCGACCTCGTTTCCGGCACGTATGCCGAACGCAGCGACAAGCAGGGCCACGCCCTGCCGCAGGTAGTGACCCGCTTTCCGCCCGAGCCGAACGGCTACCTGCACATCGGCCACGCCAAGTCGATCTGCCTCAACTTCGGCCTGGCGCGCGACTACAACGGCCGCTGCCACCTGCGCTTCGACGACACCAATCCGGAGAAGGAAGACCAGGAATACGTCGACACCATCATCGACTCGGTCAAATGGCTGGGCTTCGACTGGGACCACAGCGGCCAGCCGCACTTGTATTACGCCAGCAATTACTTCGACGTCATGTACGCCGGCGCGCAGGCGCTGATCCGCAAGGGCCTGGCGTACGTCGACGAGCAAAACGCCGAACAGATGCGCGAAACCCGCGGCACGCTGACCGAACCCGGCACCGATTCGCCGTGGCGCAACCGCCCCGCCGATGAATCGCTGCGCCTGTTCGAGGAAATGCGCGACGGCAAGCACGCCGACGGCACGCTGATCTTGCGCGCCAGGATCGACATGGCCAGCCCCAACATGAACCTGCGCGATCCGGCCATCTACCGCATCCGCCACGCCACTCACCACAATACCGGCGACAAGTGGTGCGTGTATCCGATGTACAGCTACGCGCATCCGATCGAAGACGCGCTGGAAAGCATCACCCACTCGATCTGCACGCTGGAGTTCGAAGACCAGCGCCCGTTCTACGACTGGGTGCTGGAACGCCTGGCCGAAGAAGGTTTTTTCAAGAAACCGCTGCCGCATCAATACGAATTCGCGCGCCTGAACCTGACCTACATCATCACCAGCAAGCGCAAGCTCAAGCAACTGGTCGACGAAAAGATCGTCAGCGGCTGGGACGATCCGCGCATGCCCACCATCGTCGGCCTGCGCCGCCGCGGCTACACGCCTGAAGCGATCCGCCTGATGTGCGACCGCACCGGCGCGTCCAAGAACAACAGCTGGATCGACTACAGCATCCTCGAAGGCGCGCTGCGCGACGACCTCGATCCGAAGGCGCCGCGCGCCGTCGCCGTGCTGCGTCCGCTCAAGCTGATCATCGACAACTTCCCGGAAGGCCAGAGCGTCGAATGCAGCGCTCCGGTCTATCCGCCGGCGCACCCGCTGCATGACAGCGAACATCGCCTGTTCCCGATCACCAAAAACCTGTGGATCGAAAAAGAAGACTTCATGGAAGTGCCGACCAAGGGCTACTTCCGTCTCTTCCCCGGCAACAAGGTGCGCCTGCGCTACGGCTATGTGGTCGAATGCACCGGCTGCGACAAGGACGCCGACGGCAACGTCGTCGCCGTGCACTGCAACTACTTCGAAGACAGCAAGAGCGGCACGCCCGGCAGCGCCAACTACAAGGTCAAGGGCAACCTGCACTGGGTCAGCGCCGACCACGCGCTGGAAGCCGAAGTGCGCCTGTACGACCGCCTCTTCACCGATGCCCATCCGGACGCCGGCGGCAAGGACTTCAAGCTGGCCTTGAATCCGAACTCGAAGGAAGTCATCACCGCCTACCTGGAACCGACGCTGAAGACCGCCGAAGCCGGCGCGATCTACCAGTTCGAACGCCACGGCTATTTCGTTGCCGACCGGGTCGACTCCGTGGCCGGCAAGCCGGTGTTCAACCGCGCCGTCACGCTCAAGGACAGCTGGGTCGCCAAATAATCATTCCAATAATATTATTCCCGCCGGCATCCCGGGACGCCGGCATTTTCTTGCGAGTCCATGATGTTTGAAACATTGCAAATCCAGCGCTTCTCCTTCGGCACGGTGTACAAGGTCCTGTTCATCGCCGCCACGTTCTCGATGGTGCCGCTGGCCGTCCTGATGGGCTTGTTCGCCTTCTTCGGCGCCGAAACCATCGTCTGGAACGGCCAGCACCTGACCGGCCTGATGGGCCTGATCGCCTCGCCGTTCGTTGGCATCATGATGGCGCTGATCTTCACCGGCTTCCTCGGCACGCTGTTCGCCTGTGGCCTGTGGCTGTACTCGAAATTCCGTCCGCTTCATCTCAGCTATACAAGATAATCAACCCCGGACATGCGCATTTGCGCATGCAGGCACATACCAAAGGACTGCAACATGACCATCTCTTTCTACAACGCCTCAGTGCCCGTCTTCAAGCAAGGCCTGAACAGCCTCAAGGGCATCCTCGCCAAGGCCGAAGCACATGCGACTGCGAAGAACATCGACGCCGACGCCTTCCTCAAGGCGCGCCTGTTTCCCGACATGCTGAACCTGACCCGCCAGGTGCAGATCGCCGCCGACTTCGCCAAGGGCGTGCCGGCGCGCCTGGCCAATGTCGAGGTGCCGCCGTACGAAGACAACGAAGCCGGCTTCGCCGATCTGCAGGCGCGCCTGGACAAGACCCTGGCCTTCATCGAGACCCTCAAGCCGGAACAGTTCGACGGCGCCGCCGAGCGTGAAATCGTGCTGCGTCCCGGCACGCCGAAGGAAAAGCGCTTCACCGGCGAAGCCTACCTGCTGCACTACGGTATCCAGCACTTCCTGTTCCATGTCACCACCGCTTACGACATCTTCCGTCACAACGGCGTCGAAGTCGGCAAGAGCGACTACATCGGCACTTACTGATCTTGCGCAGGAAGCGCCCGCCGTTCATCGCGGACGATCAGATGGCGCAGAGAGTATTGAAAATCCTTCCGTAGTTGCTTACGGAAGGATTTTTTTTTGACAGGAGAATACGGTACGGAGCTAAACTTCCGTTGAAGCCTCGTCAACATCTGCTTGGGGCTGAAGCGATGTCAAATGTAATCAAATGCATCATCCGTTGGCGAAAGAAAAATTCTCGGTATAGTGCGATTCACTCAAAATCAAAAAAGAGGCACCAAATGAAACGCTTTTTCTACGCTTCCGTACTCGCCCTCAGTTGCATGACAGCGCTCTTGCCCGGACAGGCCGCGGCACAAGTCAGCGTCGACATCAATATCGGCACGCCGCCCCCCGCACCACGCTACGAAGCGCCCCCTCCGCCACGCGGCGGTTACCTGTGGGCGCCCGGATACTGGAACTGGGATGGACATCGCCATATATGGGTGCAGGGACACTGGGAACGCGTGCGCCGCGGCTATGAATATGAGCGTCCCGAATGGCGCGAGGGACCACGCGGATGGGAGCTGCATCGCGGCGGCTGGCGCCGGGGCGAAGAACGCCGTCACGAACATGACGACGACGATCGTCATGACGGCCCCCGCTATCATTGCCCTCCGGGACAAGCAAAAAAAGGAAATTGCTGATCCCGGCATCGTCGACCGGCAATCTGCCGGTCGGATCGCACAAAGCGCGTCACTCGCTGCGCTTTGTGCATTTCTCCGCAGTCGCGTCGAGCGTTATGAATTCTTTTTGAGGAAACGATCGGCGATCAGCGATCAGCGATCAGCGATCACCAGATTTTCAGCCACTTCAGCAAAGCCACCGTCGCTACGCCGAGGCCTATCATCACCCACATCACCATCATGAACGAGGCCTCGTCGTGCAGCCCCGGCAAACCCGCCACGTTCATCCCGAAGATGCCCGACACCAGCGTCGCCGGCATCAGCAACGCAGTCAGGATCGACAAGGCCATCAGATTGCGGTTCATCTGCTCGGACATCTGCGAAGCGATTTCTTCCTGCAGCAGCTTGGCGCGTTCATATAGTGCTTCCAGCGTCAGGTGCAATTCGTTGAGTTCATCGAGCGCGTGGTTGAGTTCTTCCAGCGCGGCGGTCGGCACCCACGACGGCCGCAGGCGATTGAGCTGACTCAGCAGACGCCGCTCCGGCGTAATGTGGCGACGCAGTTCGGCCAACTGGCGACGGATCGCACTGAGTTCGCTGCGGTCTTCGGGACGGCGATCCGACAATACCGATTCTTCGATGTCGTCGACCTTGTCGTTGAGCTGCGCCACGCGGGCGTCGAAACCGTCGGCCAGGCAGCGTAGCAACTCGGCGAACAACTCCATCGAATTGTCGAACGGGGCACCGTCGAGCACTTTCTGACGCAGCATGTTGGTCGAGCATAGCGGTTGCGTGCGCAGCGTCAGCAGGCGATTGCTGTCGAGGAAAAAATGCAGCGCGCCCTTCTCGGTGCCGGTGTCGCCGATCTCCATCTTGATATCGGCCAGCGTGCCGTAGAAGCCGTTGGCGGTGGTGTGCAGGCAGGGATGAGTATCGCTGCTGAGCAGGAATTCGCTGATGTGTTCGGGGATGTCGTCGCTGGTTTCCATCCAGTGGCGCACCTTGACGTCGGCGGTCTTGACGTGCAGCCAGCTGAAGGCCGGCGAGGGAATTTTCCCCGCCATGACTTCATGCCACTTCAACTGGGTGGCACGGCCCTCGTCGAAACGGAACGCGCAAATGAAGCCCGCAGGTTCATACAGCAAGTGCAGAGCCTGGGGCGTGTCCGGGGGATTGTGCATGGCGCGGCGCTATCGACGTGAAAACGCTGGATTCTACCGGCCGACTTTGACAATTTTGTGACAAGGCCGGCGCCAGGGCAAGGCAGCGCCGCCTTGCCCCGGGACGAGCGGGATCAGTAGCTGTAGTTGCGGTTGGCGTATGCGTCGCGGGCGGCGTCGCATTGCGACATCTGCGCCTTGGACATGCCCGAGGTGCCGTTCATCTGGCACTGGTCGGCCACCGATTTGGCTTCATCCAGATGCTGGCGGAAATACGCGTAGTCCTTCTTGCCTGCCAAGGCGTCGCAACCCGACAAGGAGAGCATGGGCGCAGCGGCAACGCACAACAACGCGAGGGAATGTGTCAAAGAGATCTTCATACGGCGTGTTCCTGTTTTTTGAGTGATAGCCGCGGCCGGCAAGAGGCAATTCTTTCGTACGCACCGCAGTCCCCTTCCCGAGCCTGATCAGATGCAAAGCAATTGCCACGCGTTAGTATAGTAAGTTCGGGAACATTGCTCAATGGAAATCTGGCAAGTAATGGGCACGTAATGGGCAAGTCCGCGAAGATTGAATCGGTAAAACCTTGCATGTAAAAAACGCGGCTGTCGGGCCGCGTTTTTGTTTCGACAACTTTATGCGCCGCGCTTCCTCAGCAAGGCATACAAAATGATCGCACCGAACGTGGCGGTGCCGATGCCGCCCAGCGCAAAGCCGCCCAGCTTCAGCGTGAAGTCGCCCGCACCCAGCACCAGCGTGACCGCTGCCACGATCAGGTTGGTGTTGTTGGAGAAGTCGACCTTGTTCTCAACCCAGATGCGCGCGCCCGACACGGTGATCAGGCCGAACACCACGATCGACACGCCACCCAGCACTGCGCCCGGAATCGTCAGGATCACCGCGCCGAACTTCGGCGAGAAGCCCAGCACGATCGCGATCACCGCCGCCACCACAAACACCAGCGTCGAATAGATCTTGGTGACCGCCATCACGCCGATGTTCTCGGCGTAGGTCGTCACGCCGGTGCCGCCGACGCTGCCCGACAGGATGGTCGCCAGGCCGTCGCCGATGAAAGCGCGTCCCATGTACTTGTCGAGGTTCTGGCCGGTCATGGCGCTGACCGCCTTGATGTGGCCGAGATTTTCCGCGACCAGGATGATGGCGACCGGCGCCAGCAGCGCCATGGCTTCGGCCTTGAACACCGGCGCCGCGAAACTCGGGACGCCAAACCACGCTGCATTGGCGACCGCGCTGAAATCGATGGGCTTGCCGAGACCGGCGCCGTTGGTCAGGATGGCGTAGATCACATACGCCAGCAGCAGGCCGATCAGGATCAGCAAGCGCTGCATCATGCCGCGCGTGAACACCGCCACCAGGCCCACGCACAACACCGTGCCCAGCGCCATCCAGGCGTCGAAGTTGTTGCCGGTCACGCCCTTGACCGCGATCGGCGCGAGATTCAGGCCGATCACCGCAACCACCGAACCGGTCACTACCGGCGGCATCAGGGTTTCGATCCAGCGCGTACCGACGATGCCGACCAGGAAACCGATGAGCGTATAGACCACGCCGCAGGCGACGATGCCGCCGAGCGCAACGCCGAGGTTGGCGTTCGGACCTTGTCCGGCATAGCCGGTGACGGCGATCACCAGACCGATGAAGGCGAAGCTGGAACCGAGATAGCTCGGTACGCGGCCGCCCACCAGCAGGAAGAACAGCAAGGTGCCGATGCCCGACATCAGAATCGCCAGGTTAGGATCGAAGCCCATCAGCAGCGGCGCCAGCACGGTGGAACCGAACATCGCCACCACGTGCTGCACCCCCATGGCGACCGTCTGCGGCATCGGCAGGCGTTCATCGGCTGCGATAACCTGTCCTTGTCCATCCGACGTGCCGCTGCGCACACGCCATTGTGGGAAATATGAACCCGCCATGAATTTCCTTCCGAGTGTTAGGTTGTTATATGGCGCGCCGGGCCGGAAGCCTCGATGCGCCTTGTTGTTGAATGACCGCTAGTGTATTGAGGCAAGGTGCAAATGACAATTGCTCCAGGGCCTGAATCCATCGAAAAACGCAAAAAAAATGCGCTGCCGCGCCGGCTTGCGTTGTCGCGGTGCAGAATTCCCCGCCGTGGACCGGTGCTGCCCCAATTTGGCCGCGCCGGCGTTGAAAGTTTTTCAGCAACCGCCCGACCATGCATCACGCGATGCCGCCGGGAAAATGTAATAATCAAGCCCCGCTTCACCACTCACACGCTCAAACGGAGACAACAATGATTCTGGAACTTGCCGACATCCGCATCCAACCAGGCAAACAGGCTGAATTCGACGAAGCCATCCAGCGCGGCATCGCGCAAACCATCGCCAAGGCCAAGGGCTATCTCGGCCACCAGGTGCAAAAGGGCATCGAAGCGCCGGAACGCTACCTGCTGATGGTGCAATGGGCGACACTGGAAAACCATACCGTCGACTTCCGCGAATCGCCTGCCTTCACCGAATGGCGCGGCATCGTCGGCCCGTTCTTCGCCGGTGCGCCGAATGTCGAACACTTTGCGCTGCTGAGCGGCTCGAAGTAAAACCCGGTCAACATGTCATCGGCATGTCATTGCGGCAGACGATCCTGCCGCAATGAACAAGGACCGGCAACGCTATGCCGCTTGCCTGCCCCGACTGATTGACGGCACCTCCCCATCGATACACCCGGACCACGCGCATGAAGATTCTTACCCGCCTCGCCGCCTTGTCGGCAGTCGCCCTCGCGGCCGGCTGCGGCGAACCGCCGGACGATACGCACTTGCAGGAAAAAGTGATTTCCGGGTTTTACCAGCAGCATCTGAAGACCCACAGTCCCGGCATCCCGAGCGCGGACGAACTGAAACAGTTGCAGCCGTTCGTCTCGCAGGCGCTGTTCAAGCTGCTGAGCCAGGCGTCCGAAACCGAGATCAAATACCACGCCGCCTCTACCGATCCGCTGCCGCCGCTGGTGGACGGAGACTTGTTCACCTCGCTGTTCGAAGGTGCAACGGCATACCAGGTCGAGAGCTGCGAAAGCGAAGACGCGCACGCCTCTTGCCAGGTGAAATTCACCTACAAGAGCGGCAACGGCGGCGATGAAGAGAAGTGGAAGGACAAGCTGATGCTGGTCAGGGAAGACAAGCAATGGCGCATCGACGACATCGAATTCCTCGGCAGCGACCAGTCGTCGCAGCGCGAATATCTCACCGACACCCTCAGCAGCATCATCAGCGAATTCAACTGACGACGGTTTTTCGTCTCTTCCGCCGGCGCATTAAGAAATGCGCCGGCGCGTCCGATAACATCCCTGCAAACAGCTGCCACGTACACGCAAAGTCCGATGTTTGATTTATCATGCTTGTGCATTTCCCTGAGGAAAAAACAGGGAAGCATGACAACATGACAATACAATATTGGCTTTGCCGGGCGGGCCATCACCCGCGCCGCCGTCGCCCGACGGCGACGGACCGCATCGCCGGGGAGAGGAAGATCGTGAAGCAATTCCGCACAATGATGATACTGGCGGTCGTCCTGGCGATGACCGCCTGCAGCGCCAGCCGCGAGCAGGAGGCCAGGGATCTGGTCAACAGTTTCTACCAGACCCACCAGTCGAATCGCCCAGTCGGCGCGCTGTCGCTCAAGGAACTGATCACCTTCCGCCAATTCCTGTCGGTGCCGCTATTCGATCTGCTCAAGGATGTCTCGGTCGCTGAAGAAGCACATCTGGCCCAGACCGACAACCAGACCCCGCCGCTGGTCGACGGCGACCTGTTCACCACTCATCCGAAAGGCGCTTCGACGTATCGCCTGCTGAGCTGTGAAATCAGCCAGAGCAGCGCCGACAGCAGCGGCGTCTGCACGGTCGAACTGATCTACAGCGACGCCAAGCTGCAGGCGCCGTTCAAATCGACTGACCGCGTCATCCTCACGCGCGACACACGCGGCTGGGTCATCGACAACATCGAATACGGCGGCGGAGGCAGCAGCAACGCCGCCGTACATACCGGCAACCTGCAAAAGACGCTGCAAGACATCCTCAACAAGAACGAACGGCGCATCGTCCAGTAAGCGCTCCAAGGGTGGATGGCCGACGCCATCGGTTAAAATCGCGGAAAGTCTTGCCGGCCTGCCGGTCCGCCGTGCTGCCCTCCCTTGAACCGTCACTGTACTGTCCCGATGTCCAATCACACTTTCCTCTGGCACGACTACGAAACCTTCGGCGCCCAGGCGCGCCGCGATCGCCCCGCGCAATTCGCCGCCATCCGCACCGACGCCGACCTCAACGAAATCGGCGATCCGATCATGATCTACTGCAAGCCGGCGCCGGACTTCGTGCCCGATCCGCAGTCCTGCCTGATTACCGGCATCACGCCGCAAATCTGCCTGGAGCGCGGCATTCCCGAATACCAGTTCGCGGCGCAGATCGAGCAGGCCATGTCCGAACCGGGCACCATCGGCGTCGGCTACAACACCATCCGCTTCGACGACGAAATCACGCGCTTCATGTTCTGGCGCAACCTGATCGATCCCTATGCGCGCGAATGGCAAAACGGTTGCGGCCGCTGGGACTTGCTCGACGTCGTGCGCACCACGTACGCCTTGCGCCCTGAAGGCATCGCATGGCCGAAGAAGGAAGACGGCGTCACGCCCAGCTTCAAGCTGGAACACCTGAGCAAGGCCAACGGCCTGCTGCACGAAGCGGCGCACGACGCGCTGTCCGACGTGCGGGCGACGATCGCCTTCGCCCGCCTGATCCGGGACCGGCAGCCGCGCCTGTTCGACTTCTGCCTGGCCCTCCACAAGAAGGATCGCGTCGCCGCCGAACTCGGCCTGCCGCTGGCCAAACCGTTCCTGCACGTGTCCGGCATGTTTCCCGCCGCGCAGGGCTGCCTGGCCGTGATGTGGCCGCTCGGCACGCATCCGACCAACAAGAACGAAGTGATCGCCTGGGACCTCAGCCGCGATCCGCGCGAACTTGCCGGTCTCGATGCCGACACGATCCGCACCCGCATGTTCAGCAAGACCGACGAACTGCCGGAAGGCGTCACGCGCCTGCCGGTCAAGACCATCCATCTGAACAAGTCGCCGATGGTGATCGCCAGCCTGAAAACGCTGACGGCGCAGCGCGCGGCCGAATTCAATCTCGACATCGACGCGGCCTTGCAGAACGCAGCGGCGGCAGCCGAACTGCCTGAAATGAACGCGATCTGGGCCAAGGTATTCCAGCGCCCGAAGGAAGCCCCGCACGATGTCGACGAAGATCTGTACGGCGGCTTCGTCGGCAACAACGACCGTCGCCAGCTTACGCAATTGCGCGCCTTGACGCCGCTGCAGCTCGCGCAGGCCAACGTCAGTTTCGACGATGTCCGGCTGGAGGAATTGCTGTTCCGCTACCGCGCGCGCAACTTCCCCGAAACCCTGGCCCCCGAAGAAACCCAGCGCTGGGAAGAGCATCGCGCCGCACGCCTGTTCGAAGGCCAGGGCGGCGCCCGTACGCTGGACGGCCTGTTCGAGGAAATCGACCAGTTGTCGGAATCGGTTGACGAGCGCGGCGAGGAAATTCTCGGCGCGCTGTATGACTATGCCGAAATGATTGCGCCTGAACGGAGCTGAACTTGCCGCTCAGGCCGGCATGAGTTGTGCGGCGCCGGTGCTCGCTCCACTGGTGCAGACGCGATCCCTTCCCGTCGATTTGGCCAGGTACAATGCCTTGTCGGCCTGGCCGATGAGTGACTCCGCGACGTCGTCTTCACTCACTGGATCGAGGACCGCGACACCCGCGCTGACGGTGACGATTCCATTGGGATTACCCTGGTGCGGCAGCTGCAACGCACGTATGCGCGCCAGCGTTTCTTCCGCAATGGCCACCGCATTGCCGCCATCGCAATCGGGCAACATCAGCACCAGCTCCTCCCCGCCGTAGCGCGCCGCCAGATCGCCCTCGCGCTTCTGTCCCTGCCGGATTGCCTGCGACAGCTTGCGCAGGCATTCGTCGCCGGCGAGATGGCCGTAGGTATCGTTGTAGCGCTTGAAAAAATCGACATCCAGCATGATCAGCGCAAGCGGCTTGCCCTCCCGCGCACAACGCCGCAAAGCGCGCACCATCTCCTCATCGAAACAGCGGCGATTGCCCAGCCCGGTCAGGCCGTCTTGCGTGGCAAGGTTCTGCAGAGTCCGATTCAGGAATTCCACATGCTCGCGCGCATGGTTGGCTGCGTTCTCGGCCTCCACCCGCAATTCGATCTGCCTGATCAGACGCCCGCCCAGCCAGACGAGCAGCGACAGCAGCACGATCAGTCCGCTCACGTGCAACAGCACATCCGACCGCCAGCTCGCCAGCACTTCCTGCTCGGACAGCGCCGCCGCGACAAACAGAGGATAGCGATCAAGATGGCGATAACTGTTGATCCGGATGACGCCGTCCTGCGAAGAACGGATGCGCGCGCTCCCGCTCGCGTTGATGGCGGCATGGTCGCGAAATATCGCGGCCTGCGCCAGGCTCTTGCCGATCGAATCGTTCCGCAAGGGCCGGCGCACCAGTAGCGTACCCTCATTGCCGGCAAGGATCACGGCGCCGCCCTCGCCGATGTCGAAGTTCTCGTAAAACTTGCTGAAATAGGCGAGCCGGATCGCCGCCATGACCACCCCGTCGAAGCTGCCGTCGGCGCCATTGAGACGGCGTGAAATGGTGACGACCCATTCGCCGTTGGCGCGGCTCTGCACCGGCATGCTGATATGCGGCGACAGGTCTTCATGCTGGCGGTGATAGAGATAATATTCGCGGTCGCGACTGTTGACATGCCCCGCCTGGTATTGACGTGAATTGAGCAGCCACTTGCCGTCCTTGTCGATGACGAACAAGCCGTGCAGCTGCGGCAATTCCACCGTCTGCTGCGCCAGGAATACTTCCAGCTCGCGCAGCGACGCCGGCTTGCGTTCATCGTGCCGGAGCCGTTCGGCAAGGAAGATCAGGGTGGTGTCGGCTTGCTTGAATGTGTCGTCGGCATGTCGCGCCAGCGCGAGCGCAATGTTGTGGCTGGTAGCCCCTGCCTCTTGGAGTTGCTGCTTGCGTGCGCGCCAGTCGGTGACGACGGCCAGAACGACGAGCAGCGCGCATGCCAGGACTACCAAGGCCTTGGCGAGGAAGATGACGTGGATTTGTTTTCTGTGAGGCATCGGGGGTTCACGTAGGGACAAGGGAGCAGCATCTTCATGCTAAAGAAAACACCTGCCTCCAGCACATGACCTGCGTCAAAAATCACATACCGAGCATCTTTTTACAACACAGTTGCGCCTCTGCATTCTTGCCACTCATCAACACGACTGCGGAGGAGATGGCGGCGAACGAAAAAGCGGCAGCAAGGCATTTCCATCATGCCTCGCTGCCGCTTTTTCTTGGTGGGACGTCCGGTTATTGCGCCTGATCCCGCGCACCGGCAGTGCGCCCCTGGCCGACGCCGACGAATGCGAGATTGGAAGTATCGGTCTTGAACACCTGGTCGATCAGCTCCATGCACTCCTTGGCGGCGGACAGATAATCCTGCTCGCCGGGGAAACCGTTGGACAGATTGGCCAGCTTGCGCGCACGCTGCACCGACTCCAGCGCATCGTCGCGCGTCAGGTAATTTTTTCGCACCAGGATCGCGAGGATGTCGAGGGTCACTGCGTAATTGGCAATGCAATAGCTCAGTGAAATTTCATTGTTATGGCCGCTCATCGTAAGCTCCTTCAGTGTTTGCAGGGTATGGAAGAAGCTTACGGGAGCGATGTTGTTAAAGGTATCAGGGAATTCCCGATATTGCCGACCCGTCCGCGCCCGGCTCGCCCCCCGCTTCCCGCACCACGGCGTGCACGAAACGCAGCTTCTCCAGCACCGGCGTCGACAGCGTGAACGGATAGGAATCCGGCATGCCGATGCTGCGATTGAGGCTGTTGAGCACATACGTCAAGGCAAACCATTCACGCGCCAGCGCGTCGAAACTGTCCTCCTCCACCGGCGATGCGTCGATCACCAGCTGCTGTTCGCCGCGATGCTGCGGACGCAATTGCACGCCGCAGGAATAGGCAGTTTCCAGCGTGTCGAACATGTGCAGATAGTGCGCCCAGGTTTCGGCCCAGTCTTCCCACGGGTGGCTGCTGGCGTAGACGCTGACGAAATTTTGCTCCCATCCCGGCGCCGGGCCGTTGTCGTAATGCCGCTGCAGGCTCTGCCCGTAATCGGCGGTCTCATCGCCGAACAGCGCACGGAAAGCATCCAGCCGCGCGGTGCCGGCGATCAGGCGGTCGAAATAGTAATGCCCGCTCTCATGGCGAAAATGACCGAGCAGCGTGCGGTACGGCTCGGCCATCTGCTCGCGCATCTTTTCGCGGTAGGCCGGATCGGCTTCGGCGATGTTGATGGTGATGACGCCGTCGGCATGACCGGTCATGACTCTTTCATGCGGCATGTCCTGCAGAAATTCGAAGGACAGCCCGTTGTCGGCATCGTCCGGTTTCGGCGGCGGTTGCAGGCGCATGGTCCAGAGCGAATGCAGCAGGCGGCGCTTGGCGACTTCCAGCCGCTGCCACAGGATGCGATTGCCGGCGTCGTCGAGCGAAGGAATGACGGCGGTCAGGCGGCATGATGCGCACAGCGCGTGCGCGTCCTGGTCGTCGAGCATCCAGTTGCAGACTTTTTCCTGCGCATAGTTGCGGCATTGCCGGAACAGCTTGCCGGCATTGAGAGGATTGACGCTGCGCCAGCGTGCGGGAGTTGACGATTCGATCGCGGCATCAGCGGGCAGATCCGCCGGTGCATCCACAGGTGCATCCGCCTGCACTTCGGCCTGATCGGCCGGCGTGAAACTGCTCATGATCTGGTGCTCGGGCTGATAGCCCAGCATCCAGCCGCAATGATTGCAGACGGTGTTTTCAAAAAAAACCTGCTTGCTGCAATTGTCGCAGTGGAATGTCTTCAAGGCGCGGGGGCTCCGATAACAATGTCTTCAGGCTGCGCGGCCTGCATTTGCGTGCGCGTCAGCCGCACCGGGATCGACTTGGCGGCAGGCACCTTGCTGTCCTTGGCATGATGCGCCAGCGGAATCAGCGGATTGAGCTCAGGGAAGTAACCCATGATACACCCCGCCGGAATGTCGAATGCGTGTACGCGCAGATCGTCAACGCTGCGCGCGATGCCGTCCTGCGACACGGTCGAAGCGGTCACCAGATCACCTTCTTTCAGCCCCAGTCGTCCGATGTCGGCGACATTCATCAGCAACACATGACGCGTACCGTGCACGCCGCGGAAGCGATCGTCGAGGCCGTACACCGTGGTGTTGAACTGGCTGTCGCCGCGCGTGGTCATCAGCCGCAGCACGCCGGGACCATCGGCCGGCATGTCGGGATCTTCGTCCAGGCTGTCAGGCGTGATGAAGTTGGCCTTGCCGTTTCCGGTTTTCCATTTGCGCTCGCGCGCCGCCAACGGCCGCGCGAAACCGCCGGGCGTCCACATGCGCTCGTTGAAGTCGTGGAAGATCTCCGGATAGGTTTCGGCAATCGCGTCCCGGATGCGCGAGTAGTCGGCAGTCCAGGCGTTCCAATTGACGCGTGGATTGGGAATCAGGATGCGCTTGGCGATCTCGGCGACGATGGCGACTTCCGACAGCAGATGCTCCGACGCCGGTTTCACCATGCCGCGCGAACCGTGCATGCAGCCGGTGCTGTCCTCCACCGACACGGCTTGCGCGCCGCCGGCCTGCTGGTCGATCTCGATGCGGCCGAGGCACGGCAGCAGATAAGACCGGCGGCCATGGATGACCGAGCTGCGGTTAAGCCGCGTCACCACCTGCACCGTCAGCGGAATCTTGCGCCATGCCGGCTCCATGCGGCTGTGGTCGGGAATGGCACGCACGAAATTTCCGCCCAGCATGAAGAAGGCCGAGATTTTTTCCTTCAGAATTTCTTCACAGGCTTCGACGGTATTGAGGCCTTTCTTTTCGGGCACGTCGAAGCAGTATTGTTCTTTCAGTTTTTCTCTCGGCACCATCTCCGGTTTTTCGGTGATGCCGACGGTGCGCTGGCCCTGCACATTGGAATGGCCGCGGATCGGGCAAATGCCCGCGCCCGGCCGGCCGATGTTACCGCGCAGCAGGAGCAGGTTGGTCAGCATGTGGATGGTGCGCACCGCTTCACGATGCTGGGTCACGCCCATGCCGTACATCAGCATGGCCGAACGGGCGTTGGCGTAAGTCTGCGCGGCCTGCTCCAGCTCGGCGCGCGATACGCCGGCACGGCGTTCGATGTCGTTCCAGTCGGCGCGGCGCGCAGCGGCGGCAAACTCCTCGAAGCCGGCCGTATGGTCGGCGATGAAGCCGGCGTCGAGCAGGCGCGGCTGGCGCGTTTCGCGAGCGACATCGTCGGCCTCGATCAGCCACTTTGCCATGCCCATCACTGCGGCGCTGTCGCCGCCGATCTTGATCTGCACATACTGCGAACTGATGGCGGTGCGCGCCGGGGTCAGCATTTCCAGCGGCGATTGCGGATTGACGAAGCTGACCAGGCCGCGCTCGCGCAGCGGGTTGAAGGTAATCACCGGCACGCCGCGCTTGCGCACCTCTTCCAGCGAATGCAGCATGCGCGGTGCATTGGTGCCGGTATTGTGGCCGAAGAACAGCAGGCAATCGGTCGCGGCGAAGTCGTCCAGCGTGACCGTGCCGACCGCCACACCGATAGTCTTCGGCAAGGCCACCGACGTCGATTCGTGGCACATGTTGGAGCTGTCCGGCAGGTTGTTGTTGCCATACATACGCGCCATCAGCTGGTACATGTACGAGGTCTCGAGCGAAGCCCGGCCGGAGGCGTAAAACACCACCTTCTCGGCATCGGCGGCGCGCAACGCCGAGCCGATCTCGTCGAAGGCCTTGTCCCAGGAAATCGGAAGATATTTGTCGCTGGCATCGTCGTAACGCATCGGGTGCGTGACGCGCCCGGCGGCTTCGAGTTCAAGGTCGGACCAGCTTTCGAATTCCGTGACGGTATGGCGGGCGAAGAATTCCGGCGTGGCGCGCTTGTCGGTGATTTCCCAGGCGGTCGCCTTGGCGCCGTTCTCGCAGAATTCAAACACGTGCGGATCGGCCGGCTTGGCCCATGAACAACTGACGCAGGCGAAGCCGTCCGGCTTGTTCTGCTTCATCAGCACGCGGGTGCCGGAAGTCAGGACATGCTCCTGCCTCAGGATGGAGCCTAGCGCGCGCACCGAACCCCAGCCGCCGGCGGCGTGGGTATATTCGGAAAAAGTGGCCTCTTCGGGAATGTCTTTGGTTTTCATGCGCAACTCCGTACCGACACGGCCCGATGAGCAAAGCCGCTGCGAGCCAAAGCTCAATCTTCCGCCAGCGGCAAGGATTTGAATGTAGGCGTGGAGCCGATTTACGTGCAGCGCCTGTCCTACAACGCAACACAAACGCAACACAGCGCGGCGACGACTGTAGTGTCTGCCCGGGGCCGGATTTCATTTCTAGTCCGGCAACTTGCCGAGATCGATCGGTTCGGCCGTGGACTTGCCGTTATGGCGCGCGCGAAATCCTGCGGAAAAACTGTAAGCGGCCTTGCGGATGCGCATGATGGAACCGATCGGCCGATGTGCCGAGATACCGTGCCATGGACTGAACGACATGCCGTCGTCGATTGCCCGCGAACGCGCTTCGCTCCAAGCCGCCTGGCGCGGCACACGGATGCGCGCAACCGTGACATAAGGACTTGCCTCTTCCGGCCACACCACCGAGGCATCTTCAATCGGCATGCGTTCGAGGTCGGTGCAGAGCTGGACGCGCAGCTCCCATTCCGCATCATTGGCGGCGAAGAACTCGCACACGGCTTCCCGCAAGCCGTCCGGCTTGCCGCGCAATTCGACCTGCGCACCGGCCAGCGCCGTCAGGTTGGCCGATACCGGCGCCACCGAAACCTTGGACATGAAAGGTCCCCACAGCAAGGGCGCCTGGCTGTAGTAGGTTTCCCCGAGAACGTGGTTAGGCGGATGACCGCCCATGGCCATCAAGGTGCTGCTGTGCTTGCCGGCCGATTCGAGCATTTCTTCGGCGCCGCGCAGCAGCAACGACAAGGCCTGTTTGAGTTTGGGCGCCTTGTCGGTGGTCTTGGCCAGCAGTTTCAGCGTGCCGAGGAATTTCCTCGCGCTGGCGACGGCGAAAGCGGGCCCGTTAACCAGTACAAAATCCTGGGTCACGTCGGCCTCCGAGTCCGGCAGGCGCGCCCCCGACACCCCCACCAGTTTGATCGCCATGCCGCGCGGCGTCGACACCTTGTCGTCGAGCATGTCGCCCGGCGTGGTCGACAGCCGCATGACCAGCGGATAAACACCGGGACGGGCGAACACGCCCTGCGCCAGGTTCGCCGGCAGCCCTCCGAGCACCTCCAGTTCGCCGCGCAGCAACCCGTGGCTCTTGGCGTGTACGCTGCGCATGGCATGGCCGGAATGCTTGAAGGTGGTCTCGGAGATCTCCTTGAGCGCAGCGATCAGGCCCGCTTCCACCTCCTTCTCGTCGGGCTCGACGAGTTCGTACGCCGGGTCGTAAAAAATCGGCGCGGCGAGATTGCTATCGTCTGGTTTCATGGGCCTGTCCTCCGGTAACGGCTGGTGAGCGAACTACGGCTTGGAGCGCATGCGGCTCCCTCTAGCGTCCGTATTAGCGCACGCCACCCGTCGCCCCACCGCCGACGCCTACGCCGACTGATGCGCCGCCACTGCCGCCGTTGCCATTGCCGCCGTTGCCATTGACATTGCCGCCGCCATTGACTCCCACGCCGGCATTCACACCGCCATTTGCACCGCCGCTACCGTTACCGCTACCCGAACGCGTACCGGAATTGGCGCCGCCATTCACGCCACCCTTGATGCCGGCGTTGCCGCTGCCGTTGATGCCGGCGCCGCTACGCGTGGACGAGTTGCCTGACTGCGTGCCGCCCGAGACACCGCCATTGCCGGAGACGCCGACTCCGCCCGAAGTGGATCCGGATGCGCCGGAACCCGAGGTCATGCCGCTTGCTCCGGCACCTGCCCCGACGCCGCCAGCGGCGCCCGTGGAAGCTTGTGCGTAGGCGCCGCCGCCCAGCGATGCTGCGACCAGAAGGGTCAGGATTCGGATTGAGGTTTTTTTCGTGCTCTTTTTCATGCTCTTTTTCATGTTATCTCCTTACGTAAAACATCGATGAATGAAGAACCACCACGCCCACGTGCAAGTGAAGACAAACGACGCCTACCCCCTGCGTCCATGGGTTCTGCCGCTGTTGTTCAGGCTACGCCCGCCACGTCAGCAGGTCAGTCGGACAAGCGGCAAATCCATGTCGGCGCATTCTGGATTCGGGGATCGGCGCAGCGCCACAGGACTTGTCGGCGCAGATATCAGGCCTTCTCCTACAAGCGAAGGCGGGCTTTTCCTCTAGCCGGTACGGCCTTGCCGGCGCAACACTTCGGGTTCAACATCCCGCAGTCCCTTTTGCACAGCGGTGGCTGGCATAATGGCCCGCACTCCTGCACGACAGATCGACGTCACCACGAACATAAGAAGAGCAAGCAATGACAGAAATCCCGACCGCCACCGCAGCTTCACCCGGACCCCGCCGGTCGCTGCCAGTGCTCCTCCTCCGCATCGTTCTATGGATGTTCGCCGGCCTGGCCCTGCTCTGCGCCGCGCTGTTGATCGCCGTCGCCACGGTGGACTGGAACGTCGCGCGGCCCTGGGTCAGCCGCAAGGTGGTCGAGCTGACCGGACGCGAGTTCGCCATCGGCGGCAACCTGAAGGTCGGCTACACGCTGGGCCTGCCGACCGAACCTGGCTGGCGGCGCTACGTGCCGCGCCTGCGCATCACCGGCGACAATGTCCGCTTCGGCAATCCATCCTGGGCCAGCACCGGGCCAAATCTCGCCACGGCGCGGCGCGTCAGTGTGGCGCTGCATCCCTTTCCGCTGCTGGAACATCGCGTGGTGCTGAGCGACCTGGTCATGGATACGCCGATGCTGGCGCTGGAACGCGATGCACAGGGCCGCCGCTCGTGGCGGCTGCGCGACCCCGACCGGCCATCGCCGTGGCGCCTGGAAGTGCTGCACAGCAGCTTCAGCAACGGCGACCTGGTGTATGTCAACCGGCTGCTCGACCTCGACCTCAAGGCCAAGGTAACTTCACTGGATGACGCCAATGCCAATAAGCCCGCCGGCGGCCAGCGCTTCGGCCTGCAGTTCAATGCCACCGGCACCTATCGCAAGGCATCGGTGGACGGCAGCGGCAAGGCCGGCGGCTTGCTGGCTTTCACGGCGGAACATTCGGCATTCCCGATCCAGGCGCAAGCGCTGATCGGCAAGAACAAGGCCGGCATCGACGGCATCATCAACGACCCGCGCGCACCTGCGGGGCTCGACCTGCAACTGACCCTCAGCGGCGACAGCATGAGCGACCTGTATCCGGTCACGGGCGTGCTGCTGCCACAGACGCCCGCGTACGAAACGCGCGGCCGCCTGCTCGGCAAGAAGAACGACGGCATCTGGCTCTGGACGTATGAAAAATTCACCGGACGCGTCGGCGAAAGCGACCTGGCCGGCACCGCCGAATACCTGCCGCGCCAGCCGAACCTGCCGCGGCCGCTGCTGCGCGGCACGATCACCGCGCAGCAACTGCGGCTGGCCGATCTCGGTCCCTCCGTAGGCGCCGATGCAAAGTCGAAAAAATCCGGGCGCGGCAAGCTGTTGCCGGACACGCCCTTCCGCGCCGAGCACTGGGCCGCGCTTGACGCCGACGTCGCCTTCAAGGGCAAGAAAATCGTCAGCACCTTCGCCGCGCTGCAGGACGTGGATACCGTCATCCGCATGCAGGACCGCGTGCTGAGCCTGGCGCCGCTCAACTTCGGGCTGGCCGGCGGCAAGGTCACCACCAACATTTCACTGGACGGCCGGAGTCAGCCGATCGCCGCGCAGATCAAGCTGGCCGCGCGCCAGGTGAAGGTGCGCGAGCTGTTCCCGAAACTAAAGTCGATGGAAGCCAGTTTCGGCGAGATCAACGGCGACGCCGCGCTGACCGGTCACGGCAATTCCATCGCGGCCATGTTGGGAACCTCGAACGGCGAAGTCGGCGCGGTGGTCAGCGAAGGCGCAGTCAGCAAGTTCATCCTGGAAGCGGCCGGCCTGAATATCGCCAACGCCGTTTTCGCCAAAGTGTTCGGCGACAAGCCGGTGCACCTCAACTGCATGGTCGGCGACATGGTCGTCAACAACGGCCGCGCCGAAGTGCGCCGATTCATGCTCGACACGGACGACACGCGCGTCGACATCACCGGCGGTGTCGACCTGAGCCGGGAACAGCTGGACCTGGACGTGCGCCCCCGCAGCAAGGGCCTGCGGATTTTTTCACTGCGCACGCCGCTGTATGCCAAGGGGACGTTCGCGCAGCCCGACATCGGTCCGTACAAGGGTCCGTTGGCGCTGAAGGCCGCTGCGGCCGGTACGCTGGCCTTGCTGGCGCCGGCCGCGGCGGTGCTGCCGCTGGTCAGCATGGGCGACAAGCGCGACAACGCCGACGACTGCGCCCTGGCGATGGCGAAGACCGCACGGACACGCGCCCAGCCGCAGTCCGAACCGACGGCTGCACCGGCCAGACCGGTCACGCAAGGCGACATGAAAAAGCCGTAACAGGAGAATCGACATGCCTGATATCGAAACGCAGCAAGCAAGCGACAAGGCCGGCAACAGGGCCGGCAAAATCGTCGCCGGCGCCGTGCTGGCGACCGGACTCGGCCTGCTGTTTGCCGGCCGGCGCCGCAGGAAATCGCCGCCGGCGGCATCGTCCTCCCCTGCCCGGCCGGCGCCGCGTCCTGCCGCAGCGGGTAAGAAAGCGGCTCACCCCCGCAAGCCCGGATTCATCGAGCAACTCGCGCCGGTGCTGACCACGGTGCTGCCGATGATCGCGTCATGGCAAGCGGAACGCGGCAAGCGCGCGGCCCAGGCATCGCTGGAAAAGACCCGCGAATCGGCAGCGCTGGTACAGGCTGCCGCGACCCTGGCCGAAGACGCGTCGCAACTGCATCCGTCCGATGGCGGCATCGTCAAGATCGCGCCCGGTCCCTGGTGGCGCCAGGCATGGCAATTCATCCATGCCGCCGTCAACGCCTGGCTCGACAACTTCGCCCCCAGCATGGGTGCGGCGATCGCCTATTACACGATGTTTTCGATCGCGCCGATCCTGATCATCGCGATCGCCATCGCCGGAATGATCTTTGGCCAGGATGCCGCGCAGGGAGAAATCGTCGAGCAGATCCGCAGCATCGTCGGCACGGACGGCGCCGTTGCGATACAGGCCTTGCTGAAGTCGGTCAGCACGCGTTCGGACGGCCTGATCGCCACGGTGCTCAGCGTGATCACGCTCACCATCGGCGCCACCGCCGTCTTCGCCGAATTGCAAAGCGCGCTCGACCGTATCTGGAAGATGCCGGCGGTGGCGCGCCAGAGCAGCATCTGGACGCTGGTGCGCACGCGCCTGCTGTCGTTCGGCCTGATCCTCGGGCTCGGCTTCATGCTGATGGTGTCGCTGGTGGTCAGTGCCGGGCTGGCAGCCTTGGGGAAATGGTGGGGCGACTGGTTCGAGGGTTGGAGCATCGTCATGCACGTGGCCAACTTCGTGATTTCGTTCTTCGTCTTTACTGCGTTGTTTTCAGCGATCTACCGCTTCATGCCACGCGTCAGCCTGTCGTGGCATGACGTGCGCATCGGCGCGATGGCGACCACGGTGATGTTCATGATCGGCAAATACCTGATCGGCCTGTACCTCGGCAGGACCGGTATGAGCTCGGGCTTCGGCGCGGCCGGATCGTTTGCGTTGCTGCTGGCGTGGATTTATTACTCGGCGCAGATTTTCCTGCTCGGCGCCGAGTTCACCTGGATCTATGCCAACAACTTCGGCTCGCGCCAGCCGCGCATTTAGAGCGGCTGAATTATTTCTTATGCAGCCCAGCGTTGTGCCAGCGCCGCCAATTCGGCCTTGGCGCGCACCAGCGCCGCTTCGCGCTCCTGCACCGCGCTGAAGGTCAGCGGCTGGGCGTCGACGAAGGTCGGCGACGGGACGCCGAGGAAAGCAAACGCCGCGCGCAGAGCCGGCGTGAGCGCATCCATGCCGGCCATCGGCGAGCCCGGACGCAGGTCGGCGCCGCGCGTGGTCAGGAACAAGACCTTCTCCGGCGCCAGCTGCCCCTGATAGGAACCGTCGGCGCCGACCTTGTAGGTCAGGTCGGTGCGGACGATGTTGTCGATGAAAGCCTTGAACACGGACGGCATCGAGAAGTTGTACATCGGCATGGCGAACACGAAGGCGTCGGCCTCGAGCACGCGCTTGCACAATGCGTCGGAGGCTTCCAGCGTCTGTTTCATGGCCGGCGTGCGTTGCGCTGCCGGCGTGTAGGTGGCGACGGTGAAGGCTTCGCTGACGTGTGCCGGAGGATTGGCATCAGCGGCGACGTCGAGGTAATCGACGTCGAGAGCCGGGACCTGCTGCCTGAGCAGATCGATGAAGTGACGCGAGAGCGCGCGCGAGTTGGACCATTCGCGCTTGGCGCTGGCGTCGACGTGAAGCAATTTCATGAAGCTATTCCTTTATTGAGCAGGAGTGATGGATTTGCCGAAACGCATGGAACTGCTCAGCAACCCCTGGCGGAAGTAGAAGCGTTGCGCCAGCGCATTGGCCAGACCGGTGTCGAGCGTGAGCCGCGCGCAACCGGACTGCGCTGCGATGTCGCTGAGCGCGTCGAGCAGACGCGCGCCGCATCGGCTGCCGCGCGCCGCTTCGGTGGTGATCAGGTCGTCGACGTAAAGGAATTTTCCGTAGACCAGGTTCTCTTGCAGCCGGTAGCCGGCCAGCGCGACCGGCTGATCGTCTTGCCATTCCGCCAGCAAGCGGTAACCTTCGGCGGCCTGGCGCGCCACGCGTTCGAGGAACTCCGCTTCGCTTTGCAGGTGCGGGCGCAACTGCTTCATGACTACGTAGCACGCGCGCAGGGCTTCCTGCGTGTCGGCATGGCGCAGAACTGGACTGTTGGACATGGACATCCTTCCGGGCAGAGTTGACAAGTCTGCATGGTAAGGAAAGCTTGGCTCAACCGACAGAGCCAAGAAATACAGATTTCAGTGGGACATTGATTTTTACCTGGGCTACATCGACGTCGCCGAGCGCGCCGCCTGTTCGTACAGCCCGGACAGGATGCGCAGGAAGCGCGCCAGCTCCTCCAGCTCGAAGCTCTCCGTCTCGTCCCCGGTCAGGCCCGACACCAGCAATTGCTCGCGGATGTCATAGTAGCGCTTGCAAATATCCTGGCCCGCCTCGTTGGTCGAGTACAGCACTTCCTTGCCGCGCTTCTCGGTGTTGACGAGGCCTAGCGAATGCAGCTTCTTGAGCGAGTAGTTGACCACGTGCGTGTCCTCGATGTTGAGTATGAAGGAGATGTCGGCCAGCTTTTTCTCGCGCGCGCGATGGTTGATGTGATGCAGCACCAGCACGTCGGTGGCGGTCATGTCCTTCATGCCGGCGGCGGAGATGCAACGCACCATCCAGCGGTTGAAGGCATTGCCGGCGATGATCATGCCGAACTCGAACTCGCTCAATTCCTTGCTTCTCCCTGATGCCAGGTGCAACGACGATACGATGGGGACCTTGGCGACATTCTGCGCGAAGGTGGCTTTTACGTTTTTCTTGGCGGTCGGCATGGTGCTGGTTCCTGATATGAAATTCGGGTGGGTGCAGGATCGGCATCGGCATGCAGCGCTCTGCTACCGATACCGCTGCCGATACCGCTACCGATACCGATGGTCTGGATGGCGCCGGGCGTCTCGATCTTGAAGATCGACACCGCGCGCCCCAGCGCCATCGACTGGTCGTGCATGCTCTGCGCGGCGGCAGCAGCCTGTTCGACCAGCGCCGAATTCTGCTGGGTCATGTCGTCGATCTGTTCGATGGCGTCATTGACCTGGCGGATGCCGGCGCTCTGCTCGTCGCTGGCGGCGGAGATCTCGGTCATGATGTCGGCCACGTGTTTGACGCTGCGCACGATGTCCTGCATGGTGTTGCCGGCCTGGTCGACCAGCGTGCTGCCGGCATCGACCTTCTTGACCGAGTTCTGGATCAGGCCGGCGATTTCCTTGGCGGCCGAGGCGCTGCGTTGCGCCAGTCCGCGCACTTCCGCCGCCACCACGGCAAAGCCGCGTCCCTGTTCACCGGCGCGCGCCGCTTCCACTGCCGCATTAAGCGCCAGGATATTGGTCTGGAAGGCAATGCCGTCGATCACGCTGATGATCTCGACGATCTGGCGCGAGCTGTCCTTGATCTCGCGCATGGTATTGACCACTTGCGTGACGACCTCGCCGCCCTGCGTTGCCACCTGAGAGGCATTCATCACCAGTTGGTTGGCCTGCCGCGCATTTTCGGCGTTGTGGTTGACGGCGTCGGTCAGTTCCAGCATGGAGCTGGCGGTTTCTTCCAGCGTACTGGCCTGCAGCTCGGTACGCGCCGACAAGTTGGCGTTGCCGGCGGCGATCTCGCGCGCGGCCACTGAAATCGCGTCGGAGCCGTCGCGCACCTGGGTGACGGCATTGAGCAGGCCGTCGCGCATGCCTTGCAGCGCGGCGAGCAGCTTTCCGGTTTCGTCGTGCGCGCTGTTCTCGACGCGCACCGACAAGTCGCCGCCGGCGACGCGCTCGGCGATGTTGATGGCGGCATTCAGCGGACGCGTGATGCTGCGCATGACCGAGTAGCCGACCAGCACCGCCAGCAGCGACGCGATCGTCGCCATGCCGATCATCAGCATGCTGGCGGCGCCGGAAACGCGCTCCGCTTCCTGGCCGGCCTGTTCCATGCCGCGTCCCTGGAAGGCGATCAGGTTGTCGAGCGCCTTGAAGTACGCCGCCTGGTAGGGCGCGATCTCTGGCAGAATCAGGTCGCGCGCCTGCTCCACCTGGCCGTCCTTGACCGCCGCCAGGAAATTATTGAGCACCGGCGTGTACTGCGTGCGCGCCGCATTGACGGCGTCGAGCATGCGCTTGCCTTCGGCGGAGGGAGTGTCGCGCGCGAAGCGCTTCAGCGTCTCGTCGATGACAGCGCCGGCGCGGGTGATGGCGTCGAGCTCTCCCTTTATTTCATCGACGGTGCTCATGAACAGCAGGTTGCGCATGCTGCGCGCGGTTTCGTCGAGCGCGCCCTTGACCGTATTGGCCATTACCGTGCGCGGGTAGAAATCGTTGGCGATGCTGCGGATATTGCCGTTGATCTGGTTGAGGCGGTAGACGCCGATCACGGTCAGGCCGAGCATCAGCAGGATGACCACGCCGAACCCGAGGCCGAGGCGTTGTCCTATTTTCAGGTGAGACAGTTTCTTCATTTTCCACCCCTCAATGTTCAAGATGCAAATGCATGTCTGCGCGCAGGCGTAGCTCCGCCTGGCCGGCGGCTTTCCTCAAGAAAGAACCGGTCGCTTGCGGCAGGGATACCGGCCCCGCCGCAATCGACAGATCTCAAAGCCGCCGGCAATCAGGCCCGGCGAACGGTGTCAAAGGCCGAGTGTTTTTCCAGGAACCACTCGGCCTCCTTTCCCCCACCGTCGCCGAAGGGACGCTTAGAACGCGTGGCGGATGCCGGCGTTCCAGGCGCTGTTGCCGCTGCCGGCTTCGATCGAACTGCCGACCGTGTACGGCGCGCCGTTCTTGTTCTTGATGTGGGCATACATCGCGTACAAGTCGGTGCGTTTGGACAAGGCATAGCGATAGCCGAGTGCAAACTGATCCGCATCCTGGTTCAGCGCTGTCTTGTCATTCTTGCGAATGTAGGACGCCAGGACCGTATGCTGCACACCGAACGGCACCGTCACGCCGACCAGAATGTCGGCGCTGTCCGTGGAAGCCACGATGGGTGTGGTGCCGTAGGGATTGACGGTGTTGCGCAGCGGCGAGCTGTTGAGCCCTTTGTTGACACCATACGCGGCATGCAGCTTGACCGGACCGAAGTTATAGGTCGCGCCGAGCAGCGTGCTGCGGCCGGAACCGGTCTGGGTGGTCAACGTATCGTTGTTGCGACCATGGAAACCCAGGCGTACATTCAAGGGGCCGTTTGCGTAGCCGATGGCGGCGCCGAGCTGGCTGGCGGCCTTGGTGCTGCCGGCGGTTTCTCCGAAGCCGTAAGCCAGTTCACCGGTCACGCCACCGAAGTTCGGCGAGGCGTACTTGATGGTGTTGTCCATGCGGCTGGCGCCGTTGCCGGTGTTCGGCATCAGGTTGGCGGCGTCGCCGGCATAACCGGTGCCGAAAGGATCGACGGCCGACAGCACCAGGTATTGCGGCGTGTACTGGCGACCGGCGGTCACCGTACCGAAGCCGCCGCCCAGGCCGACGTAGCTTTGGCGACCGAACAGCAGGCCGCCCTGGCCCAATGCGCCGGTATCGTTCTGGAAGCCGGTTTCGAGCAGGAACAGCGCCGACATGCCGCCGCCCAGATCTTCCGTGCCCTTGAAGCCGATGCGCGAACCGCCGCTGATGCCGCTGGTCAGTTTGGTGACGTGACCCGCTGCGCCGCCGCTTTCGACCACGATGCCGGTATCGATCAGACCGTAGATCGTGACCGACGACTGCGCGTGCGCAGGTACTGCCTGGATGCCGACTGCGGCAAGCGCCGCTGCAGCCAAGACTTTATGTTTCATTGAAACTCCCCGATAGATGAAATTGCATCAAACCCAATAAACCGCGTACCGGCCAGATGTTGTGCGCGCCCTTCTGCCGGCCGGCATGCGCCTGCTCTCCTCCGGCGCCGGGACAATGGCCGTTGTCCCGGCGCGTTCAAAGAGAACCTCCGGACGCGCAGCCTTGCAGTCCTTGCTGCTATTGCTGCTATTGCTGCTGCGCGTCGCCATTCTTTTTCCGTTCGCCGGTCAGGCCGACAGCCGCTCGCGCGGCAACTCGAACTTGTTGCTCCTGAATTCCTTGAGGAAGGCGAACGCCTCATTGCTGTCGCCGATGAAGCCGAACGACGAATCCAGCACGCGCGGCGGCAGCCACGGATAAGGCAGGAACGATTGCAGCGTCTGCAGCAGGTCGCCGGCAACGTCGGCCATCAGCATCATGTGATCGATGCGGATGTGCATCTCACTGGCGCGCCAGATCTCTTCCGGATGCTGGTTCAGTTGCCAGTTGTAGTAGCCGCGACCAATGCGCAGCGATGCGGTTTCTTCCTCACGCATCAGCACCAGCCACGGCAGCTGTTCGATGCGGCCGTTGTTCACCGCCAGCTCGTCGCACACGTAGTAGGTGCGGCAATGCGTGAAACGCTTCGAAAAGTCGGTCACCAGGGTCTGCGCGATCCCCTCGGCGCCGACCACCAGCGGCGGAAACGCCACTGCGCTGGCCGAGGTCGAGATGCTGAGCACCGCGTTCGGTTCATAGATGTCATGGATCAATGAAGGACAGCATCTGTCTTTTGCATAGACGTACGCTTCCAACAGGGATTTATGCGTCAACATAAAATTCCTCGTTTCATGACGGGCGGACCCGTCGCTGTGGGGTCTGCGTGCGCCGCATCGCGGGCACGCCTCGGAAGGCGCTTACATGGTCATTCGTTGAGACGGTCAGTGACGAACATCTTGCCGGGCGCATGAGTGATGCAGAACGGCAGCTTGCTGAGTTCGGCAACATATTGCGGCGTCACGCCGCAGGCCCAGAACACCGGCAATTCGTCCTCCATGATCTCGACCGCGTCGCCGAAATCCGGACGCATCAGGTCGACGATGCCGATCGCCTGCGGATTGCCGATATGCACCGGCGCGCCATGCACCTGCGGCAGGCGCGCCGTAATTTCCACCGCGCGCGCGATGTCGCGGCTCTTGACCGGTCGCATGCTGACCACCGCGTTGCCGGTGAAACGTCCGGCCGGCTCGCACGGCATGCTGGTCTTGTACATGGCCACGTTGCGTTGCTGTTCGATATGGCGCAGCGGGATGCCGCCCTCGATCAGCGCGCTTTCGAACGAGAAGCTGCAACCGATCAGGAAGCTCACCAGATCGTCGCGCCAATATGCGGAAATATCGGCGATCTCCTGCCGCAGTACGCCGTTTTCGAAAATCCGATAACCCGGCACGTCGGTGCGCAAGTCGGCGCCAGGCGCGCTGCGCGGTTCGAAGCACCCCGGCTCCAGCACCTCCACCAGCGGGCAAGGCTTGGGATTGCGCTGGCAGAACAGCAGGAAGTCGAAGGCGTACTCGCGCGGCACGATCATCAGGTTGGCCTGCACGTGGCCGTCGGCATAACCTGCAGTCGGACCGTCGAACGCGCCGGAGCGGCACAGCGCGCGCAGGTCGGCGGCAGACAGGGCGGGATCTTTGCTTGCCATGTGCATCTTCATGTTGGTCATCGTCACCTTACAGTCCTCCGAGGTAAGCCTTCTTAATATCGTCGTTGTTGAGCAGTTCGCTGCCGGTGCCTTCCATCACGATGCGGCCGGTCTGGATCACGTAGCCGTAATGCGCAATCGCCAGCGCCTTGTGCAGGTTCTGCTCCACCAGAAGGATCGACACGCCCTTGGCGTTGACTTGCTGGATGGTGTCGAGCACCTTGGTGACGAACTTGGGCGCGATGCCCCATGACGGCTCGTCGAGCAGCAGCAGGCGCGGCTTGGCCATGAGTCCGCGCGCAATCGCCAGCATCTGCTGTTCGCCGCCGCTCATGGTGCCGGCCAGCTGATGGCGGCGCTCCTTGATGATGGGGAACGTGGTGTACATCTCTTCGATCGATTCCGCGATCTCGTGCTTGTCGCTGCGGGTGTAGGCGCCCAGTTCAAGATTGCGCTGCACGCTCAGGCGGCCGAACAGGCGGCGTCCTTCCGGCACCAGCGACAGGCCGAGGCCGACGCGGTCGAAGGGTGGCACCTTGCCGATGTCGGTGTTGTCGAACACGATGCTGCCGGCGTCGACCTTGTTGAGACCGGCAATCGCGCGCAGCGTGGTCGACTTGCCGTTGCCGTTGCCGCCCACCAGCGCCACCAGGCTTCCCGGCTTGACGTCGATGTCGACTTTGGACAAGGCCAGCACGCCGTCGTAGCTGGCTCGCAGATTTCTCACCTGTAGCATCATTCATCTCCCAAATAGGCGGCGATCACATGCGGATCGTTGGATACGTCGTGCGGCGAACCGTCGGCGATCTTCTTGCCGTAGTCCAGCACCACGATCTGGTTGGCGATCGGCATGATGCCTTCCAGCACGTGTTCGACGATCAGGCAGGAAATGCCCTGGTCGCGGATCTTCAGCACCACGTCGACGGTCTCGCGCACTTCGGTCGGATTGAGGCCGGCCATGACTTCGTCCATGAGCAGCAGCTTGGGCTTGACCGCCAGCGCGCGCGCCACCGCCAGGCGGCGCTGTTCGCTGATGGTCATGCTGCCGGCCGGCTTGTCGGCGAAGCGGCCGAGGTTGACGAAGTCCAGCAGCTCCTGCGCGGTGCGCCGCGCCGCAGCGACGCCGCGCTCGTTGAGGAAGGCGCCGACCATGACGTTTTCCAGCGCGGTCATGCTGGTGAAAGTGCGCGCCACCTGGAAAGTACGGCCGATGCCGATGCGGGCGCACTGCTCCGGCGACATGCCGGAGATCTTCAGGTCCTCCAGCCAGATATCGCCCGTGGTCGGCGGCGAATAGCCGGCGATGCAGTTGAACATGGTGGTCTTGCCGGCGCCGTTGGGGCCGATCAGGCCGACGATCTCGCCGGCCTGGACCGTGAAGGAAATATCCTGGTTGGCGGTCAGGCCGCCGAATTTCTTGTAGACGTTTTCAACGCGCAGCAAACTCATTGCAGGTTCTCCTTTGCGGTGTTGTCGGCCTGTGCCTTGATGGCCTTGCGGCGGGCGAACATGCTCTTGATGTAACCGAGGATGCCGTTCGGGTAGTACACCGCGATGACGATGATCAGCGCGGCATAGATGATCAGATCGGTGCCGCGGCCGGAGCCGCCGAAGATGGTGCGCGTACCTTCTTCGATCGCCGTCAGCAGGCCGGCGCCGACCAGCGGTCCGAACAAGGTGCCGATGCCACCCAGAATCGCCACCAGCGCCATCTTGATCGACATGCCGGTGCCCAGCACCGAGGCCGGATCGATGTACAGTTCTTTCTGCGCGTACAGACTGCCGCCCATTGCGGTGAAGAAGCTGCTCACCGCGAACGCGATCTGCTTGTACTTGCTGAGGCTCACGCCGAGGCTGCGGGCGGCGTCGGGCTCATCCTTGATGGCGCGGAAGTAGTAGCCGAGGAAGCTTCGCTCGATGATGAAATTGGCCAGCAGCGTCAGCAGCAGCAAGCCGAGCGCCACGTAGTAGTACGGCTCCTTGCCGGCGAAGATCATGTTGGCCCAGCCGCCCTCGCCCATCGGAATCGTCAGGCCCACTGCGGCGCCGGCGAAGTCCCAGTTGGTGAAGACGATCTGGATGATTTCGGCCACGGCAATGGTCGCCATGGCAAAGTAGTGGCCCTTGAGGCGGAAGCAGGACCAGCCGATCACCAGGCTGACCAGCGCCGCAATGACGCCGCCGACGATCATGGCGAACCATGGATTGACGCCGTAGACCGAGAACAGGATCGCCGAGGTGTAGGCACCGATGCCGTAGAAGGCGACGTGGCCGAGCGAGACCTGGCCGGCGTAGCCGCCGACGATGTTCCACGACACGCCGATCTGCGCCGCCATCAGGATCAGGATCGCCAGGTTCTGATGCGATGGGCTGGTGACGTACAGCGGCAAGGCCAGCGCCAGCACCAGCAGCGCGATCAGCAGTCCGTGCGTTTTATTGAAACCCGGTGCGGGCGCGGTCGGCGTCAGCGGCAGGCCGGAAGTATTTTTGAGCATGAGGTTTCTCCGAATAATTGGGTGATCGGGCTCAGGCCTTGCCCATCAGACCTTGTGGACGGAACATCAGCACCGTCAGGAACAGCGCCAGCACGATCGCCATCTTGTATTGCGGCCCCAGGAACAGGCCGCCCATCACTTCGATCACGCCGACCAGCACCCCCGCGATCAGCGCGCCGACCACGCTGCCGAAGCCGCCCAGGTTGACCACCACGAAGGCGATGAGGATGAAGTTGGCGCCGACTTCCGGGAAGATCGGGAAGAAGGTCGACAGCAAGGCGCCCGCCACGCCGGCGCAAGCAGCGCCGACGCCCCAGGCCAGCGCGAACATTTTTTGCGAATCGATGCCCATGAGCTGCGCCGCTTCCTTGTCGGCGGCGGTCGCTTCGAGCGCGGCGCCGAGTTTGGTGCGGGTCAGGAACAGGTAGATCACGCCGGTGACCACGATGGCGCCGAGGCCGGCGGTCAGCTGCGGCGAGCCGATCTGGATGCCGCCGAGCGAGACGTGGCCGGCGACCATGGAGTTTTCGATGGTGCGGAAATCGGCTTTCCAGAAAAACTGCGCGATGCCGCGGAACAGGATCATCAGGCCGAAGGTGGTGAAGATCTGCGACACCATCGGCGCGTTGGTGATCTTCCTGATCACCAGCTTGTACAGCAGCGCGCCCAGTCCGAACAAGAACAGCGCGGTGAGCGGCAAGGTGAAGATGGGGTCGAGCGCATACAGCGCAAACAGCCAGAAGCTCGAATACATGCCGAACATCAGGAATTCGCCGTGGGCGAAGTTGACGATGTCCATCACGCCGAAGATCAGCGTCAAACCGATTGCCACGAGCGCATAAATAAGTCCGATCAACAGGCCGGACGCCAGGGTCTGCACCAAAATATCCCAAGTCATGAATTTCCCCCTCAAACGAACTATTTACACGCCGTAAATACCCGCAATAAAAATTGAATCCGGGATGGAAGGCCGCCGGTGCAGCCTTCCGCTTGCTTCCCGTCGATGACGATTACTTGCGCTGATCCCACTTCGGCATTGGCCAGACGATGTCGCGCGTAGCCATGTCGAACGGCCACACGGTGTAGTACTTGCCGTTGATGATTTGCAGCAGGATGCCGGAGCTCAGCGTGTTCTGGCCATGCTCGTCGAACTTGATGCCCTTCCACGGCATGATCAGCTTGTTGCCGGGGATATTGGTTTCCGACAGCGCCTTGCGGATCGCTTCCGCGTCGGTGGAACCGGCGCGGTTGATCGCATCGGCCAGCGTCATCAGGCCGGTGAAGGTACGCGACGAATTGCCGGTGAAGTTGATCTTGAAGCGGGCATTGAACAGATCGTTGACTTGCTTGATCAGCGGATTCTTGCCGGCCAGGTCAAGCGACCAGACGTCGCGCGTGACGATGAAGTCGGCGTCCTTGCCCAGCGTCTTCACGAATTCCGTATCGATGAAGCCGGCGTCGTTGGCCAGGATCATGTCTGGCGTGAAGCCCAGTTCCTTGTAGGTCTTCATCGACAGAATGGCGTCGCCCAGATAGGAGGACTGCATCACCACTTGCGGCGCGGCGGCTTTGAGCAGCTGCACTTCGGAGGTCAGCTGGGTGCTCTTGGCCGGATAGACGATGGTCTTCACGAGATCGTAGCCGCGGTCCTTGGACAGCTTGGTTTCGAGCTTGGTGGTCTCATTTCCCCACAGCGTGTTTTCGTTGAAGGCGCCGAGCTTGCTGATCTTGATGCCCTTCTTGGCTTCCAACTCCTTGAAGAATTCGTAGAAGTTGGTGACGAACAGGTCGTCATGCGCCGTGGTGCGGAAGAACCATTTGAAGCCGCGCTGCGTCAGCGAAGCCGACGACGACTCGGGGTTCAGGTAAGGCACCTTGTAGCGTTCCGCGACCTGGCTGGTGGTGGCGGTGACGTTGCTGAAGTAGGCGCCGACCACGGCAACCACTTTTTCCTGCGTGATCAGGCGTTCCGCTTCGGTGGCGCCGACTTGGGGGTTGCCTTGCGAATCGGCGAACACCAGCTTGATTTTCGCGCCCTTCAGGTTCGGCAGACCGCCGCCGGCCGAGAACGGCAGGTTGGGCACGCCCTTGGCGCCGTTGTTGATGATGTCGGCGGCCAGTTCCAACGCGTCCTTCATCTCGGCCCCGGTGGATGCGGCGGCGCCGCTCAGCGGATAGATGACGCCGATCTTGATTTCCTGCTGTTGCGCTTGCGCCGAGAACGCGGCGATGCTGAAAGACACGGCCAGGCCGGCTTTGAAAACACGTTTGAAGACGAGACCTAACATGATGAGACGCTCCTTGTTGTATTGACTGACATCCAAAAATTCCCCCCACCGCATGACGCCGTAGACGCCAGAGCGGGAGCTACCCAAAAAATCACCACAAAACTTCCAACCCACGGCCGCCGCAAAAGCGAAGGCTGTGTTGATCCGTTTCCGGTCCGGTTGCCCGGACGGACTTATGTGCTGGTGTTGCGCTGACTTCTATCGACTGCGTAATTCAGGATTCATGGCCTTGCCCCGCACTTGCGCTACTGCTCGCCGGCATTTCGCCGACGTCGGGGGCAGGCTTGAAAAATGGCGGCGGTGATTGCGCTGGATTGCACTTCACCGCGTTATGCGTGGTTCTCTCGCCATTTTTTGTCTCCTTGATTTTTTTCTTGAATCCTATATGTTTCATCGATAATATGTCAATAAATTATTAGCATTAATAAAAATAAATGATCGCCAAATCATTAACGAGTTATTAGCAAAGCGCGTGCCAGTTTTCCGACGCTATCGCCACTTCAGACACAAACACAGACGCAGCAAGGCTTTAAGGAGGATCTGACGGACTTTCCGGATGTTTCCTCAGCAAAACGTTCGACCTTAATTGCACAATTTACGTGCAAAATGTCGATAATTCATCAATAAAAATGCACCTGAAAGTTCAATCGAGAAAGGCAATGCACCATGAATAAAGAGCAGACCACCCTGGGGGAACAACGCTGGCAGTTCTGGATCGATCGCGGCGGCACGTTTACCGACATCGTTGCGCGCCGGCCCGACGGCAGCCTGTTGACGCACAAGCTGCTGTCCGAAAATCCCGAGCAATACAAGGACGCGGCCGTGGCCGGCATCAAGCGCCTGTTGGGACTCAAACCCGATGAAGCGATCTCGCCGCAGCAGGTAGAAGCGGTGAAGATGGGCACCACCGTCGCCACCAATGCGCTGCTCGAGCGCAAGGGCGACCCGACCGTATTGGTGATCACCAAAGGGTTCCGCGACGCATTGCGCATCGCTTATCAAAATCGTCCGCGCCTGTTCGACCGCAACATCGTGCTGCCGGAATTGCTGTTCGAAAAAGTCGTGGAAGTCGACGAGCGCCTGAGCGCACATGGCGAGGTGGTGCAGCCGCTCGACACCGTGTCGGTGCGCCGGAAACTGGCTTCCTTATATGAAGAAGGCTATCGCGCCGTCGCCATCGTGCTGATGCACGGCTACCGCTTTACCGCGCATGAAGAAAAACTCGCCGCGATCGCCGCCGAACTCGGCTATACGCAAGTCTCGGTGTCGCATGAAGTCAGCCCGATGATGAAGCTGATCTCGCGCGGCGACACCACCGTGGTCGATGCCTACCTGTCGCCCATCCTGCGCCGCTACGTCGACCAGGTCGCCGGCGAAATGGCGGGCGTGCGCCTGCTGTTCATGCAAAGCAACGGCGGCCTGACCGACGCCCATCGCTTCCAGGGCAAGGACTCGATCCTGTCCGGGCCGGCCGGCGGCATCGTCGGCATGGTGCGCACGGCGGAGACGGCCGGCTTCGACAAGATCATCGGCTTCGACATGGGCGGCACCTCGACCGACGTGTCGCACTATGCGGGCGAATTCGAACGCGAATTCGAAACCCAGGTTGCCGGCGTGCGCATGCGTGCGCCGATGATGAGCATCCACACCGTCGCCGCCGGCGGCGGCTCCATCCTGCATTTCGACGGCACCCGCTACCGCGTCGGTCCGGACAGCGCCGGCGCCAATCCCGGCCCGGCCAGCTATCGCCGCGGCGGCCAGCTGGCGGTCACCGATTGCAACGTCATGCTCGGCAAGATCCAGCCGGCCTACTTCCCGAAAGTGTTCGGCCCGGCCGCCGATGAAGCGCTCGACCGCGACGCGGTGGTGCGCAAGTTCACCGAGCTGGCCGACCGCATCCATGCGGAAACCGGCAACCGCCGTACGCCGGAAGAAGTGGCCGAAGGCTTCATCGAAATCGCCGTCGGCAACATGGCCAACGCGATCAAGTTCATTTCAGTGCAGCGCGGCCACGACGTCACCGACTACACCCTGACCACCTTCGGCGGCGCCGGCGGCCAGCATGCCTGCCTGGTCGCCGACGCGCTCGGCATGACGCGCGTGTTCGCACATCCCTTCGCCGGCGTGCTGTCGGCCTACGGCATGGGCCTGGCGGACCAGACCGCGATGCGTGAACAGGCAATGGAACTGGCCTTGTCGACCGGCTCGGTCGGCACGCTCGATGCGGAACTGAACAAGCTCGCCACGCAAGCCGCCGACGACCTCCTGGCGCAAGGCGTGACGCCTGCGCAGATCGACGTGATCAAACGCGCCCACCTGCGCTACGACGGCACCGATTCGGTGATCGTGGTGGCCTTCGGCGATATCGCCGGCATGGTTGAGCAGTTCGAGGCCGCCTACAAGAAGCGCTATTCCTTCCTGATGCCGGAAAAGACCCTGATCATCGAAGCCATCTCGGTGGAAGCGATCGGCGTCTCCACCGACCGTGAAGAAAGATCCGAGCAGTTGCCGCCGCGCGATGGCGCGCTGGCGTCGGCCGAGACCGTGCAGCTGTTCTCCGGCGGGCAATGGCACGACACCGCGCTGTATCGCCGCGAAGACATGCGTCCTGGCGACGTCGTGCACGGTCCCGCGATCATCGCTGAAAAGAACGCCACCAACATCGTCGAACCGGGCTGGCTGGCCGAAGTGACGCCGCTGAACCATCTGGTGATGCAGCGCTACCAGGCGCGCACGCAGCGCAAGGCGATCGGGACCACGGCCGATCCGGTGATGCTGGAAGTGTTCAACAACCTGTTCATGAGCATCGCCGAACAGATGGGCCTGCGCCTGCAGAACACCGCTTTCTCGGTCAACATCAAGGAGCGCCTGGACTTTTCGTGCGCGCTGTTCGATGCGCAGGGCAACCTGATTGCCAACGCACCGCACATCCCGGTGCATCTCGGCTCGATGGGCGAGAGCATCCGCACCATCATCCGCGAGAACGCGGGCAAGATGCAGCCGGGCGACGTCTTCATGCTCAACGATCCCTACCACGGCGGCACGCATTTGCCGGACATCACGGTGATCACGCCGGCCTTCGACAAGGACGGCCGCGACATCCTGTTCTACGTCGGTTCGCGCGGCCACCACTCGGACATCGGCGGCATCACGCCGGGCTCGATGCCGGCCAACAGCACTGTGGTGGAGGAAGAAGGCATCCTGATCAACAACTTCCAGCTGGTGCGCGCAGGACGTTTCCTCGAACAGGAAACCATCGCCCTGCTCGGCTCCGGCCCCTACCCGGCGCGCAACATCGCGCAGAACCTGGCCGACCTGCAGGCGCAGATCGCCGCCAACCAAAAGGGCGTCGACGAGTTGCTGAAGATGGTCGATCACTTCAGTCTTGAAGTGGTACAGGCCTACATGGGTCACGTCCAGGACAACGCCGAAGAAGCCGTGCGCCGCGTCATCACGCTGCTCAAGGACAGCAGCTACGATTACCGGCTCGACAACGGCGCGGTGATCAAGGTGGCGATCCGCGTGAACCACGCCGAGCGCACCGCCGACATCGACTTCACCGGCACCTCGCCGCAGCTCGACAACAACTTCAACGCCCCCAGCGCGATCTGCATGGCGGCGGTGCTGTATGTGTTCCGCACGCTGGTGGATGACGAGATCCCGCTCAACGCCGGCTGCCTCAAGCCGCTCAACGTGATCATTCCGGAAGGCTCGATGCTCAATCCGCGCTATCCGGCGGCGGTGGTGTCGGGCAACGTCGAGACATCGAGCTGCATCACCAATGCGCTGTACGGTGCGCTCGGCGTGCTGGCGTCGGCGCCGGGCACGATGAACAACTTCACCTTCGGCAATGGCCGGCATCAGTACTACGAAACCATCTCGGGCGGCTCCGGCGCGGGCCAGGGCTTCAACGGCACCGACGTGGTGCAGACGCACATGACCAACTCGCGCCTGACCGATCCCGAAATCCTCGAGTGGCGCTATCCGGTCCGCCTGGAAAGCTATGAGATCCGCGCAAACTCGGGCGGCGCCGGCCAGTGGCACGGCGGCAACGGCGGTGTTCGCAAGATCCGCTTCCTGGAGCCGATGACGGCCTCGATCCTGTCCAACAACCGCATCGTGCCGCCGTTCGGCGCGGCCGGCGGCGAGCCCGGCCAGTGCGGACGCAATACCGTCATCCGCAAGGACGGTACGCAGGAAGAACTGGGCTTCGTCGCCAGCATCGACATGCAGCCGGGCGACGTGTTCGTGATTTCCACCCCGGGAGGCGGGGGCTATGGCAAGCCGGCCTGAGGTTGCGGCATTGATGTAAATCGTTTCTCTTGAGCAGTCGTCCCTTTGCGGTATCTCCGTCGCCTGACGGGGGTACCGCTTTTTTTATCGGAAAAACACTGAGGCTTTACCCCTCATTTCTTGGCTTTCGCCTGTTCGTTGCATGCTAAGATTTTCAAAAAAACTACGCCTGCGTATGTTTTCGCAAGGCAATAAAAATTGTGTGCTCAGGGAAATTTTGCCCGTCTTCCGGCGGGCATGTCTAAAGGGGAACTCGTAGTGAACAACATGTCTTTGAAGCAGAAGCTCTGGCTGCCACTGATTTTTTCCTGGATAGCTCTGTTTGCGCTGTCCCTGTGGAATATCTATGAAACCAGGAATTTGCAGATCGCCGATCGCCAGCGCGCGCTGATCGATATCACCGAAATGTCTTACTCCATCGTTGCCGGCCTGTACAAGCAATCGGCCGACGGCAAGATCCCGGCGGATGATGCGCGCAAGCAAGCCATCGCGCGCGTGGCAGACCAGCGCTATACCGGCAGCGGCTACATCACGCTGGTGGGGGCCGACTCAGTGGTTGTCATGCATCCGATGAGCCCCAAGATCAACGGCAAGAACATGATCGACTTCAAGGACGCCAAGGGCAATGAACTCTACAAGATGATCGCCGCAACCGGCTCGTCGGCCGCCGGCGAAGGTTTCCTCGAATACTGGTGGCCGCGTCCGAACGAAGACAAGCCCAGCTCCAAGATGGGCTTCGTCAAACGCTTCAAGCCATGGAACCTGGACTTTGTCGCCAGTGTGTATCAGGACGACATCCAGGCCGACTTCTATCGCTCGCTGATCAAGGCCGGCGTGGTGCTGCTGATCCTCGGCGCGGTCATGTCGGCGATCGCCATGCTGGTGGTGCGCAACATCTACCGCTCCATCGGCGGCGAGCCGGCCGCAGCGTCGCAGATCGCGCGCAAGATTGCCGAAGGCGATCTGACCGGCGTGATCGCCGTGCGCAAGGGTGACGAAGCCAGCCTGGTGTCCTCGATCGCCTACACGCGCGACCGCATGGTCGACACGGTCAACAACATCCTCAAGGCCACCGACTCGATCAAGGAATCGGTCGACGAGATTGCTCACGGCAACATGGACCTGTCCAACCGTACCGAAGAACAGGCGAGCTCGCTGGAAGAAACCGCCTCGGCCATGGAAGAAATCACCTCCACCGTGAGGCAGAACGCCGCCAACGCCAAGCAGGCCAGCGAACTCGCCGTATCGGCCTCGACGGTCGCCGAAGAAGGCGGACATGTGGTCGAGAAAGTGGTGCAGACCATGGACTCGATCAACGCCTCGTCGAAGAAGATCGTCGAGATCATCAGCGTGATCGACGGCATCGCGTTCCAGACCAATATCCTCGCCTTGAACGCCGCAGTCGAAGCGGCGCGCGCCGGCGAACAAGGCCGCGGCTTCGCCGTGGTGGCGTCGGAAGTACGCAGCCTGGCGCAACGCTCGGCAGCCGCCGCCAAGGAAATCAAGTCGCTCATCGACGGCTCGGTGCAGGAAGTGCGCACCGGTTCGGACCTGGTGGGCCAGGCCGGACAGACCATGAACGAAGTGGTCGAGAGCATCCGCAAGGTCAGCGACATGATCAAGGAAATCGCCGTCGCCAGCCACGAACAAAGCGAAGGCATCGACCAGGTCAACCTGGCCATCACGCAGATGGACGAAGTCACGCAGCAGAATGCCGCACTGGTGGAAGAAGCCGCCGCCGCGTCGAAATCCATGCAGCAGCAAGGCGACAACCTGGTGAAGGTGGTGGGCGTGTTCAAGCTCTGACCCCGGCGCCGCTGTCCGCGCAATGGAAAAAGCCCACGCCTTGCGGTCGTGGGCTTTTTCTTTGGACGGCGCTGAATCAGTGCTTAGTACGGTCCGCGAATCGCTGCGTGGATCTTGTCGCGATATAGCGCCGCCAGCTTGTCGTGCAGTTCAGCCGGCAGCGGCGCCAGCGCCGCTGCGCCGGCGTTCGACAGCACCTGCGCCGGCGAGCTCGCACCCGGAATGATCACCGACACGGCGTCGTGGTCAAGGATCCAGCGCAGCGCCATCTGCGGCATGCTCATGCCAGCCGGGACCAGTGCGGCGATTTCCTGCGCCAGGTCGACGCCGGTGGCGAACTCGAGACCGGCGAAGGTTTCGCCTACGTTGAACTGCTGGCCGTCGCGGTTGAAGTTGCGATGATCGTCCGGCTTGAAGGTGGTGGCGCGCGTCATCTTGCCGCTCAGCAGACCGCTGGCCAGCGGCAGCCGGACGATGATGCCGACGCCCTTTTCTTTTGCCTGCGGCAGCAATTCGGCGAGGGGTTTCTGGCGGAAAATGTTGAAGATGATCTGCAGCGAAGTCATGCCTTCCTGCTCCAGGCACAACAGGCCTTCTTCCACGCTTTCGACGCTGGCGCCGAAGCGCGTGATCAGGCCGTCATCGCGCAACTCGCGCATCCAGTCGAAAATCTTGCCGTCCTTGAGCACGGCCGGCGGCACGCAGTGCAGTTGCGTCAGGTCGAGCTTGTCGACACCGAGGCGCTCGAGCGAGCGCTGCGTCGCCGTGCGCACGGCTTCGCGGCTGTAGCCGTCCGGATAGATGGCGCCGCGGCCGAGCTTGGTGGCGACGGTGAGGTCCTTGTGCGAGGTCAGGAACTGGCCGATAGAACGTTCGCTGGCGCCGTCGCCGTAGACGTCGGCGGTGTCGATGAAGCGGACGCCGGTGGCATAGGCTTGCGCCAGCGTCTGCTGGGCGATATCGTTATCCCAGTGATCGCCCCAGCCGCCGCCGAGTTGCCAGCAGCCGAGACCGACTTCGGGAACGGTCAGGCCATCGCGGGCGAGCTTGCGTGTTTGCATGTGTTGTCCTTGTGGTTGAAGCATTGAACGTGCGGCGCCGGATCGCGGCGCGCGGATGAGGCCGCCATGTTATTCCGGGCGCTTGCAGGTTTCCAATGAATTATTGCGCGTGGGGAATACGGATTTCGGCATCGCTCATGAAAAAGGCCGGTTCTCACCGGCCTTTTATTTCCTTGCTCGCGTTAAGTTCAGCGCGCAAAGAACGCGATCACGCCATACACGAATGCGGCGAACGGCCCCACCACCACGATGGTGACCAACAGCACTTCGGCCAGCACGTAAGCGATGGCGCCGGCGGCAATGGTCGAGAGGTAGGCGGTGGCGCCGAATTCTCCCGGCACCAGCAGATTGATCAGCGCCAGCACGATGGCGGCGATGCCGAGGCCGACGATGACGTTGAACTTGGTGGGACGGTAGGGATTGAGCCAGCGGAATGCGGGCGAAGCGTTTTGTTCGGTGGCGAGGCTGTTCGACGTAGTGGACATGGCGATATCGGTAAGAGGCTAAAAAGAAGCGACGCCTTGAACAGACGTCTCGTTGAGCGATGATGACCGACATTATACGACGTTACAGCCCGCCGAAACAGCCGCACGGGCGAGACGGACTGGACGGATTGTGCGGATTGTCAAGCAAACCCGGACAAAGACCGTCTCCGACCATCCCCCCTGCTCCGCGGCCCTTCGCCCCTCAACCGGTGATGATTTCCGGTGCTTGTCCTTTTTGCAAGGCATCCTTCATGTCGAAACCGGCGTCGAAATCATCGACCTGCACCGTGAGGTTGCCGTAATGCGCAAAGTCGTCCAGCACTACGCGCTCGTCGACGCTGATCAGTCCCTGCTCCATTGCGCGCGCATTCCAGCGCCGCATCTCGATCAGGCTTTGCGGTATCGCCGGCAGCACGCCGTCCTTCACCGACTGCTTCAAGCGCGCTTCGATTTCGTGGACTTGCGGCAGCAGATTGAAGGCGTGCTCGCCGCTACCCAGGGGATCGGTACTGAAATCGGGCTGGTAGGCATCCACTACCAGCCGGTCGCGCGCCGCGCCCGGCGTCTGCATCGCCAGCGCCACTTCGCTGGCGAGCCGGTCGGACGGCTTGCGGAACGACAGGCCGAGCGGGAACATCCAGATCCGCAGCGCAAACGCGATGAACGGATTGGGGAAGTTCTCGAGCACGTCGATGATGGCCTCCTGGGCGCGATGCAGGGCGTCTTGCACCGACCACGCGACATACGGCAGGTCGGCGCTCTGGCGGCCGTCGTCTTCATAGCGCTTGAGGGTCGCCGAGATCAGGTAAAGCTGCGACAACACATCGCCGAGGCGTCCGGAAATGCGCTCGCGGAATTTGAGCGAACCGCCCAGCACGAACATCGACACATCGGTCAGCAGCGAGAAACAGGCCGACATGCGCGCCACCGCCCGGTAGTAGACGCGCGTCTCTTCCGCCGCCGCGTTCGGCGCCGAAGCCAGCAGTCCGCCGCTGAGACCTGCCACCAGCGAACGCGCCATATTCGCGGCGACGAAACTCAGGTGGCCGAAGAAGGCCTTGTCGAAATCTTGCAGCGCGCGGTCGTGGTCCTCGTCGGCCGCCGCGGCCATTTCCTTGAGCACGTAGGGATGGCAGCGGATCGCGCCCTGCCCGAAGATGATCAGGCAGCGCGTCAGGATGTTGGCGCCTTCGACCGTGATGGCGATCGGAATCTGCTGGTACACGCGCGCCAGGAAATTGCCCGGCCCCATGCAGATGCCCTTGCCGCCGATCACGTCCATGCCGTCGTTGACCAGCATGCGGCCGCGTTCGGTGACGTGGTATTTGGAGATCGCCGAAATGACCGACGGCTTCTCGCCGGCATCCACCGCCAGCGACGACAGCCGGCGCGTGGCGTCCATCATGTAGAGGTTGCCGCCCATGCGCGCCAGCGCTTCCTGGATGCCTTCGAACTTGCCGATGGCGATCTTGAACTGGCGCCGCATGGCGGTGTAGGCGCTGGTGCCGCGCACCGCCATCTTGGAAAAGCCCACGCTCGATGACGGCAGCGAAATCGCCCGTCCTGCCGCCAGGCATTCCATCAGCATGCGCCAGCCCTTGCCGACCTGCGCCTGGCCGCCGATGACCCAGTCCACCGGGATGAAGACGTTCTCGCCCGACGTGGGCCCGTTCTGGAATACCGCGTTAAGCGGCCAGTGGCGGCGCCCCGTGACCACACCCGGATGGCTGGTCGGGATCAGCGCGCAGGTGATGCCGGGCTCGGCGTTGTCGCTCAGCAGATGGTCGGGATCGTGCGCGCGGAAGGCCAGGCCGAGCACGGTGGCGACCGGCGCCAGCGTGATGTAGCGCTTGGCCCAGGTGACGCGGAAACCGATCACTTCGCGCCCTTCATGCATGCCCTTGCAGACCACGCCGATGTCGGGAATCGCCGCGGCGTCGGAGCCGGCGTAAGGACTGGTGAGCGCGAAGCACGGGATCTCTTCGCCGCGGGCGAGGCGCGGCAGGTAGTGGTTCTTTTGCTCTTCGGTGCCGTAATGCAGCAGCAGTTCGGCTGGCCCCAGCGAGTTCGGCACCATCACCGAAATCGCCGCCACCGAACAGCGCGAGGACAACTTCATGATGACCTGGGAATGCATGTACGCCGAGAACTGCTTGCCGCCGTATTGCTTGGGAATGATCATGCCGAGGAAGCCCTTGTCCTTGACGAACTGCCAGGCTTCCGGCTGCAGGTCCTGCCACACGACCGAGGTGTCCCAGTCGCTGACCATGGCGCACAGCTGCGTGACTTCGTTGTCGAGAAAGGATTGCTCTTCGGCCGTCAGCGCCGGCGGCGGCAATCGCATCAGCTTGTCCCAGTCGGGCTTGCCGGAAAACAGCTCGGCGTCCCACCAGACCGTCCCGGCTTCGATGGCGTCGCGTTCCGTCGCCGACATGCTGGGCAATATCTTGCGGAAAATGTCGAGCGCCGGACGCGTGATCAGCGTCTCCCGCACCGACTTGATCGCCACCAGCAGGGTCGGCACGCCCAGCAGAATCGCCAGCAGCACGCAGGCGACCGCATTGGCCTGGTCGGTCATGCCGCCTATCCATATCCAGGCCAGCTCCGCCACCAGCCAGGTCCATGCGCCGGCGCGCATCATCATCAGCGCCAGGGCGCCCGCCACGAAAAGCACTAGCCACAAGATCATGTGAGTCTCCCGTTAAAATTTCTGTTGTCTGCATGGCAACGTCCCGAGAAGACGTGCATGCTGCTTATGGTTCAACGATTCAACGATGATGCGGACGCATAGCGGGATATTCCCACAGAAGTCGCCGCTGCGGAAACCGCCGACATCCTCCCGATACTTTCGACGCAAGGTCGCACATCGGTTCATGCAAGAGTGACCGCATTTCCCGGCAGAAATTCATTCTTGCCGGATTTCCGGCTTTGCCTCGGAACAGAAACCATTGCCGCCGCGCCCGGTCCATTACAATCTCGTCTATCCGGCACTTGTGCAGCAAAAAGGGAATCATCATGAAATGGGAAGGCAATCGCGAAAGCGACAATGTGGAAGATCGCCGCGGCGAGGACTCCGGCGGTGGAGGCGGGGGCGGCTTTTCCTTCGGCGGCGGCCGTTCCATCGGGCTGGGCGGCATCGTCGTCGCGCTGGTGGCGTCCTACTTCCTCGGCGTCAATCCGCTGACCGTCATCAACATGCTCAGCGGCGGTGGCGGCCAGCTCGCGCCCGTGCAGCAATCGGCGCCGGCCCACAAGCCGCCGCCGAACGACCAGATGGCGCGCTTCGTATCGACCGTGCTGGCCGACACCGAGGATACCTGGGGAGAAATCTTCAAAGCCGGCGGCGCCACCTATGTGCGGCCGAAGCTGGTGCTGTTTTCCGGCTCCACCCCGACCGCCTGCGGCACCGGCCAGACGGCCACCGGGCCGTTCTATTGCCCCGGCGACCAGAAGGTCTACATCGACCTGAGTTTTTATCAATTGATGAAACAGCGCTTCAACGTCTCCGGCAACTTTGCGCAAGCGTATGTGATCGCGCACGAAGTCGGCCACCACGTGCAGAACCTGCTCGGCATTTCCGGGAAGGTCGACAAGGCCCGCCGCAACATGTCCGAGAAGCAGTCCAACGCGCTCTCCGTGAAGCTTGAGTTGCAGGCCGACTGCTTCGCAGGCGTCTGGGCTTACCATGCCAACGAAGCGCGCCACATCATCGAAAACGGCGACATCGAAGAAGCGCTCAACGCCGCCTCGGCCATCGGCGACGACGCCCTGCAGCGGCAGGCGCGCGGCGAAGTGGTGCCGGATTCGTTCACGCACGGCACCTCGGCGCAGCGCGTGAGCTGGTTCAAGCGCGGCATCACCGAAGGCAAGGTGAGCGCCTGCAATACCTTCGAAGCAAAGAAGCTTTAAGAGGCTCACATGGAAATTTCCTACTGGTGCATCCTGATCGCCGGCCTGCTGCCCATCCTCACGGTATCGGTGGCGAAGTACGGCCGTCGCGATTTCGACAACGGCGAACCGCGCGCCTGGCTCGACAAACAAACCGGCCTGCGCCGCCGCGCCGACTATGCGCATCGCAACCACTTCGAGGCGTTTCCGTTCTTTGCGGCGGCCGTGCTGGTGGCTCAGCAAACCGGCGCGGCGCAAGAATGGATCGACGGCCTGGCGCTGGCTTTCATCGCCGCGCGCGTGGTCTATACTGCGCTCTATCTGAACGACCTGCCTAGCCTGCGCTCGCTGTCGTGGACCGTCGGCTATGCCTGTGTCCTCAGCCTGTTCGCCGTTTCCGCCCTCCACTTGTAAACACATGAGCAATCCCGACCTACAAATCCTGCACGATGCACTGAACGACCTGCGCGACGGCGACATTAATGTCGCCGCTTTTTGCAGCGCCTGGCGCGCGCAGACCGATCTGATCAAACGCCTGCCGCCACGCTACGAAGAAGTCGCCGAGGACCTGCTCGGCCGGCTCGAAGCCGGCAGCCTGTTCACGGAGGAAAGCTGCTCCTTCAGCCAGGAAGACTTGCTCGACAACCTGGCGCTCTGGCTGCACAAGGCCGAGAAGACATTGGTCTGAGGCGTAGTCACTCAGTCACGCGGTCATTCAATCAATGCAGCAGCCTCACTGAAACATCCGCACCATCACGACAAGGTACATATGCAACACCTGGAATTCGAACTGCAAGGCCCCTACGTGGAACTGAACCAGCTGCTGAAACTGGTCGGCATCTGCGACAGCGGCGGCGCCGGCAAAGCCATCGTCGCCGACGGCAACGTCAAGGTCGACGGCCGGCAGGAGCTGCGCAAGACCTGCAAGATCACCGCCGGCCAGACCGTGGCGCTGGGCGACGTACGCATCCGCGTGCTGGCCGGACCAGCAGCGACATGACGGCGACCGAAACCGTCGACACGGTCCTGGCGTTCTGGTTCGGCGCCGACGCCGCTGACAGCGACGTCAACGCGGTGGCAGGTCGCCAGTCCGGTCTATGGTGGGGCAAAGATCCCGCCGTGGACCAGACCATCAAGGCGCGCTTCGAAACCAGCCTGCTGGCTGCGCGCGACAACAAGCTCGATGACTGGGCCGACACGCCCGCCGGCCTGCTGGCGCTGATCCTGTTGCTGGACCAGTTCCCGCGCAATATCTATCGCGACAGCGCCACCGCGTTCGACTTCGACGAGCTGGCGCGCCAGTGTTGCCACCTTGGTCTGGCGCAGGGATACGATCAGCAATTGCCACCGCTGCAACGCGTCTTCTTTTATCTGCCGCTGGAGCACTCGGAAGACATTGAGGACCAGGAATATTGCGTGCAGCTGTTCCGCGCGCTGGCGAAACAGATCGCCAAAGAGGATCCGGCGTCCGCCGAGACCTTCAACGGCTACCTCAAGTTTGCCGACCGGCATCATGCAATCGTTGCGCGCTTCGGGCGCTTTCCCCATCGCAATGCGATCCTGGGCAGAGCATCGACGGCGGAAGAGACGGCGTTTCTGAAAGAACCGTATTCTTCATTCTGAATTCACATAAGGATGTGAATATTTATTCGTTCTGGCGCATATGGTGTCGGTGCTAAGCTCCTTTCCATCGCAGCAAGCCTGATGGAATGGAGAATCCCATGACCGACGTCACCACCGCCGTAGCAGCCCCTGCCGAATCAACCCTTGCCACTGCAACCGTCACCGATCTGCAGGCCTATCGCCGGCAGGGCGCCGCGCGCCAGATGGCGCAGCAGCCGATTGCCACGCATTTCCAGAGCGCACGCGACGGCTGGTCGCTGTCGGCATTCCATCCTTTTGCGGGTTCCGCACGCACCAACCTGCGCTGAAGAGGATCCCGCCATGACCGCTGAACTGCGCATCGCCGAACCCGTGCCGCACCTGCATGCAGTAGCGCCTCAGGTTCCCGGCAACGACATCGAAGACATCGTCGCCGAAAACCTCTCGCGACTGCGCGCCCTGCGCCATCTGTCTCTTGACGGCCTGGCGCGCAAGTCCGGCGTGAGCCGCGCCATGCTGGCGCAGATAGAATCAGGCCGCAGCGTGCCGACCATCCGCGTATTGCAACGCGTGGCGTCCGCCTTGCAAGTGTCGGTGTCGGCTTTCCTGCGCAACTTCGCGCCGCAGGGATTTGCCGTATTGCCTGTACAAGACTCGCCGCGCACAGTCAGCGGCAACGGCCGCTTTTCCAGCCGCAGCCTGTACCCCGCAGGCGAACGCCGTTTCGAATTCCACGAACTGAAGCTTGACGCGCTGTCGACCGAACACCTGCCGGCGCTGGTGCCGGGCGTGCAAAAGAACCTGGTCATCACGCACGGCACGCTGGAAATCGAGATCAACGATCATCGCCGGCTGCTCGGCACCGGCGACGCCATCTTCTTCGACGCCGACCATGCGCACAGCTACCACAATCCGGCCAATGTCGACGCCGTGGCCTATGTCGTCACGCAATATCCGGAGACGCGCACGGTGTAACTCCGCCGGGGAGCCATTAGCCTTCAATATTTCGACGGTTGACGCGTCATAACGTGTATCTGGAGTATGGATACATCGAGATCGAAGACCGAATGCGGCTAGAAGATGTAGATAGATACGCTAGGTAAGCAAACAATCGTAGTTTAAGCGCGCTCTATCGCAGCAAAACCGGCATTGCCGTTCCCAAACACCCGCAAAATATCGTCTTTCCGAAATACAACTCGGCGAGGCCATGTGATCAGGACGGTTCCCCCTTCTCTCCCATTTACCTTCACGCCGCGCTCCACGCAACACGGTTTCACGCTGGTGGAAGTGCTGGCGGCGATTGTCATTCTGGCGCTGGCCGCTTCCGGCGCCGCGGCGATGCAGCTCCATGCCCTGCGCACTGCGCAGGACAGCGCTTACCAATCGGCCGCGCTGCAACTGGCGGTGGAATTGGCGGAACTGTTGCGCACCTCCGCCAATGCAGACGCCTATCAATTTGAGTACCGCGCCGGCGCCGGGCCATCTGCCGCCTGCGCCCGCACAGATTGCGACCTCACCACCTGGAAGCAGCGCCTGGCCGACGCCTTGCCGCGCGCACGCGTGGTGGTGTGCAAGGACGATGCGCCGATCCTCAACGCGACGCTGCGCTGGCCGTGCAACGGCGCCGGGGGCCCCTTGCTGATCAAGATCGGCTGGGCCACGCGGGAACCGACAACGACGCAATCGGAACCGCCGCCCATCCTGGCGCTGCCGGTGGAGGGATGAATGCACCGCTACCAGCAAGGCCTGACGCTGATCGAACTGATGATCGCCATGGCGCTCGGCACGGGCGTGGTGCTCGCCGCCGTGGCGCTGATGCAGGCGGCCCGCTCAAGCTATCTGAGCGTCGCCGACAGCGCCCAGGTCCAGGAGAACGGCCGCTACGCGCTCGACCTGATCGAGCGCAGCGTGCGGCAGGCAAACTACGTGCCGCAAGACAATCCGGCGTTCCTGCGCAGCGGCCTCGAAGCTCTGGAGCCAGGTATCTTCGGCATCGACAACGCCAGGGTCGACGAGCATTCAAGCGGATTTTCGTCGCGGTCCGCCAACCGCGATGCACACGGCAGCGATTTGCTGGCGATACGCTTCTTCGGATCCGGACCAAGGAATCGGCCCGACAACGACATGCTCAATTGCGCCGGCTTCGCCGTACCCGGACCGGACAGCGCGACCGCGCTTTCTGATTTCGAGACGATGCGTGGCCAGAGCATTTTCTACGTCGCCCCCGACGGCACCAACGAACCGGAACTGCGTTGCAAATACCTGGCGCGCGACGGTGGCTGGAGCGCTGCCGCCATCGTGCGCGGGGTCGAGTCCTTCCAGGTGCTGTACGGCCTGCGTAACAACGGCGGCGATCTTGACTATGTAAGCGCCACGCGCGTCGGCGAGCGCTGGCGCGAAGTGGCAGCGGTCCGAATCGCACTGCTGATGCATGGCGAGCGCAATATCCGGGACGGTGGCACACCTATCGTACATCGCCTGTTCGGCGCGGCGTATCAGGACGGCCAGGACGTCGGTGCGGTGATTGATGAAGCAAAGCTGCCCGCGCCGATGCAACAACGCATGCGCAAGCTGTTCCAGACCACGATCCGGTTGCGCAATTCCGCGCGATGAACACTCGATGAACACCGCACGCCATCAACGCGGCGCCTCGCTGCTCATTGTGCTGCTGATGCTGGTGGTGGTGATGCTGTTCGGTGTCTCGTCGGCGCAGCTCACGCTCATGAACGAGAAATCCTCGCGCAACGACCGCGACCGCCACATTGCCTTCCAGGCTGCGGAAGCGGGGCTGCGCGACGCCGAACGCGATATCGCCGGCGGCCGCGTCACGCTGGAAGCATTCCCGGACCAGGCCGGCGCCTGCCACGGCATCGGTGCTTACGGCGGTCTGTGCCTGGCCACGGCCAGTGTCGCGCCGTGGCGGCTCACCAATTTCAGCGCACCGGCGCCGTCAGTGAGCTACGGCCGCTTCACGGGACTCAGCTTCCCGCACGGCGCCGCGTCGCTGCCGGCACAACCGCCGCGCTACCTGATCGAGTTGATCAGGCTCGCCACCGCAGACCGGCAAGTTGTGACGCGCTATCGCGTGACCGCAGTCGGCTTCGGCCCACGCCAAAGCACGCAAGTGATGTTGCAAACCGTACTCGACACGAACTCGCCGTCAACGCGCCTGAGCTGGCGCGAAATCAACAACTGAAACCGTCGAAACGGCACGCAAGATTTCCACATCCCCGGAGAAAACCATGTCCCGTCCTCACCATGATCCATATCCTCATCGCGGTTTCACCCTGATCGAACTGATGTGCGTGTTATGCATCATCGGCATGCTGGCGCTGTTTGCCTATCCGTCCTATCAATCGCACATACGCAAGGCGCGCCGCACCGAAGCGCGTGCGGCACTGATGCAAGCCATGCAGCAACAGGAACGCCACTTCACGCAGCACAATGCCTACCGCGCGTATGGCGACGCCGCCACGGCCGGATCGTTCAGATGGCTGTCGGGCGACACCGAGGCCGGCAGCGCCTATCGCATCTCCGCCGGCGAATGCAGCGGAGGCACCTTGCAGGAATGCATCGTGCTGTCGGCGACGCCTGCCGGAGGATTCATTGATGCCCAATGCGGCACGCTGACGCTCAACAGTCGCGGCGAACGAACCATCGCCGGTCTCTCGCCGACTGCCGCGCCCGAGGCATGCCGATGAAACCAGACCCGATGCGTCCCGCCGGCTTCACCCTGCCTGAACTGCTGGTCGTACTTGCCGTGGTCGGCGTGCTGTTGGCGGCCGGTGTTCCCGGCCTGCGCGGCTATACGCGAAACCAGCAGCTTGCGAACGCCGCCAATGCCTTCCTGGGCGCGCTCAACCTGGCCCGCAGCGAAGCCATCCGGCGCGGCAGCCGGGTCGACCTGGCGCCGCGCGACGGCAGCAGATGGGAAAACGGCTGGGTGGTCTTCGCCAACAAGCCAGGCGACGCCAACCTGCAATTCGACGCCGGCGATGAGTTGATCTATAGCCATGACAGCTTGCCTGCCGGCCTCAGCATGGCTACCACGCTCAGCGACAAGTCGGCGCCCTACATCGCTTACAATGGCAACGGCAGGACGCGCAACAATATCAGCGACCGGGCGCCGCAGTGGGGTTCGTGGCAATTTTCGCTGGATGGAAGAACGCGCCTGGTCAGACTTGGAATCCTGGGCCGCGCCCGCATCTGCAATCCGGCGGATGACCGAAGCTGCAGATTCACGTCCGATCCTGCGCCCGCAACCAACCGCAACATCGCACCGCTCTGAATCCAATGTCCATCTACGACCTCTTCATCGAAAACGACCAGCAAGCCATGGCGCTGGCGTTGCAACAGGCCGAACAAGGCATGTTTACGACCACGCCCAACCCGCGTGTCGGCTGTGTCATCGTGCGCGACGGTCGCATCATCGGCGCCGGTTTCACCCAGCCGCCGGGCGGCAATCACGCTGAAATCCAGGCTATGGACGACGCCCGGCAACGCGGCAACGACGTACGCGGCGCCACCGTCTATGTCACACTGGAACCCTGCAGCCATTTCGGCCGCACCCCTCCCTGCGCCGACGCGCTGATCAAGGCCGGCGTCGGCAAGGTGGTGTCGGCGATGACCGATCCCAATCCGCTGGTGGCCGGCAAGGGCCTGGAAAAATTGCAGGCTGCCGGCATCGCCGTGGTCTCCGGCGTGTTGCGGGAACAGGCCCGCGAAATGAACATCGGCTTCTTCAAGCGCATGCTGTACGGCACGCCCTGGGTGCGCATGAAGTCGGCTGCCAGCCTCGACGGCAAGACCGCGTTGCACAACGGCAAGAGCCAGTGGATCACCGGCCAGGCGGCGCGTGACGACGGCCATTTCTGGCGCGCGCGCGCCTGCGCCATCCTTACCGGCATCGGCACCGTCAAGGACGACAATCCGCAACTCAGCGTACGCGCCGTCGATACCCCGCGTCAGCCGCGCCGCATTGTGGTCGACAGCAACCTGAGGCTGTCGCCGGACGCCAACATTCTCGCCGGCGGCGGCACCTGGGTCTTTACCGCCAGTGAAGACCGTGCCCGCATCGCTGCGCTGGAAGAGCGCGGCGCCGAGGTCATCGTGCTGCCCAACGCCGCCGGCAAGGTCGACCTGCCGCGCACGATCGCCGAATTGGGCAAGCGCAACCTCAACGAAATCCACATCGAAGCCGGCTCCAAACTCAATGCCTCGCTGATCCGCGAAGGCTGCGTCGACGAGCTGCTGTTGTACCTTGCACCCAGCCTGCTGGGCGACGGCCGCAGTATGTTCGACCTGCCGGCGCTGGACGACCTGTCCGGCAAGATCGCGCTGCGTTTCCATGAGATCAAGCAGATCGGCGAGGATTTGCGTATCCTTGCGCGGTTCAGCTAGTCTCCCTGTTCAGTCACTTATTTGGATCCCATCATGTTCACAGGTATCGTAGCCGCCGTCGGCAACATCACTTCCGTTCAACCGCTGGGCAACTCCGCCGACGCCGGCGTGCGCCTCGACATCGACGCCGGTGCGCTGGCGATGGACGACGTCGCGCTGGGCGACTCGATCGCGCTCAACGGCGCCTGCATGACGGTGGTGGAAAAAACCGCCCGCGGATTCACCGTCGACGTATCGCGCGAGAGTCTCAACCTCACTGCCGGCCTCGATGCACCGGGCGAAGTGAACCTGGAAAAAGCCCTGACCCTGGCCGAACGCCTCGGCGGCCACCTGGTCTCCGGCCACGTCGACGGCCTCGGCGTGGTCAACAAGTTCGAACCGGTGGGCGAATCGTGGGAGCTGATCGTCGAAGCACCCAAGTCGCTCGCCAAATATCTCGCCTACAAAGGCTCGATCGTCGTCAATGGCGTCTCGCTGACCGTCAACCGCGTGGAAGATGTCGCCAACGGCTGCCGCTTCTCGATCAACCTGATCCCGCACACGATCCAGGTCACCACGCTCAAGCACCTGAAAGTCGGGGGCAAGGTCAATCTGGAGATCGACCTGATTGCGCGCTACGTCGAGCGCATGCTTTCGACCACGAATAAATAAACACTCGCGCGTACCGCTGGTGCAAGCGTGAAGCGCGCTGACCGGAACTCATTCCATCAGGCGCGCACGCTCAGCCGGTAAGCCGTAGTCTGGCGATAGACCTGGCCCGGACGCAGGATCACGTCTTCGCGGTCGGGGCCGTTGACCTGGTCCGGATATGCCTGCGCTTCGAGACAGAAGCCGTCATGCGCGGCATAGGCCTGTGCGCCGCGCCCAGCGATTCCTTCCAGAAAATTACCGCTGTAAAACTGCAGGCCGTTCTCGGTGGTGGCGACCGTCAGTTCACGCCCCGAACCGGGATCGTAGACCGTCGCCACATCGCGCAACGCCTGCACGTTGCGGCTGCGTGACGTGGTTGCGGGATCTCCCGGACGCAGGCAATAGCAGTGATCGAAACCGCCGGCGATGCCGAGCTGAGCGTCGGGCCAGGCGAGGCGCGCACCGATCGGCGCCGGCTGGCGAAAATCGAAAGCACTGCCGGCCACCTCCGCCGCCTTGTTGGGGATCAACGCGCGGTCGACCTGCAGATAGCGATCCGCATCGATGGACAGAATGTGATCGCAGATATCGTCGACACCGCCGTTCAGGTTGAAGTAGCCATGCGAAGTCAGGTTGAGCGGCGTCGGGGCGTCGCTGGTGGCGGTGTAATCGATGCTCAGCCACCCTTCGTCGTCAAGCCGGTACAGTACCGACGCCAGTACATTGCCGGGGAAGCCGGCGGCGCCGTGCGGCGAGGCCAGCGTCATGCGCAAGCCTTCCGGATCGGCTTGCACCTGCCACGGCAGCAAGTGGAATCCGCCGGAGCCGCCGTGCAGATGATTGTCGCCTTCATTGCGGTCGAGCTGGTAGTCGACGCCGTCGAGCACAAAACGGCCGGCGGCGATGCGATTGCCCCAGCGTCCGATCACGCCGCCGAAGTATGGCGTGTTGGCGAGATAGCCCTGCTGGTCCGGATAGCCGAGCAGAACGTCGGCTTCGCGACCGTAGCGGTCCTGCGCCCACCAAGAAATCAGCGTGGCGCCGCGATTGCTGATGACGACGCGCATGTCGTGTGCATTGCGCAGGGTGTACAAGGTAACGCCATGGCCGGCGGACGTGCTGGAGAGGGTGAAATGTGTCATGTCGTCAAAATGCAGCGGCGGATCAATCGCCGTGGATGGGTTCTTGCTGTAAAGGGAGAGAGGACGACTGACTTGACGCCGCGCCCTGCATCAGCTGTTCCTGATATTCGCGCGGCGTGCAGCCGAGCTCGCGCTTGAACACCGCGTGCATGTATTGCACCGAAGTGAAACCGCAGCTGACGGCGATCTCGGCGACGTTGCCATGCGCCTGTTGCAACAGGCGTTTGGCGGCGTCGAGCTTGAAGCGCAGGATTTCGTCATGCACGCTGCGGCCGAGTTCGCGCCGGAAATACCAGTCCAGCGATGAGCGCGACACGCCGACGTAATCGGCGACCTGTTCGGTCTTGATACCCTGGCAGGCATACTGGCGGATGAAGTGCATCGCCTGCATCACGTGCGGATGGTTGCGCGCCTCGTGCCGGCTCGACGCCAGCACATTGATGCCGGCCGGTGGCACCAGGATGCGCTTGTCGGAAAACTGCGCGCCGTGGCCGTGCAGCATCTGATGCAGCAAATGCGCCGCCGTGCGGCCCATTTCCAGCGTGCCCTGAATCACGGAACTGAGCGGCACGCGCGTCAGGATGCGCGCCAGCGGATCATTGTCGATGCCGATCAGTGCGACCTGCTCCGGCACCGCGATGCCGGCGAACAGGCAGGCTTGCAACAATTGCCGCGCACGCGCATCGGTGACGGCGATGATGCCGATCGGCTTGGGCAGGCTGCGCACCCAGGCAATCTGCTGCTCCACGGCGGTGTCCCAGGACTGTGCGCTGGTGCCGACGCCACGGTAGACATGGCCTTGAATGCCGTCGCGCTGCATCAGCGATTCGAACGCCTTTTCGCGCTCTTGCGCCCAACGGTTGACGTCGGCTTGCGGCAGGCTGAAGCAGGCGAAATTCTGCAATCCGGCTTCGATCAGATGGTCGTAGGCCAGCTTGACCAGCTTGAAATTGTCGGTCGCGACATACGGCAGGTCTTTGGGATAGTCGGCCTCGTCGGCATAGGAGCCGCCGACGGCGACCACCGGTAATTGCACACGCGACAAGGCTTCCTGCATGGTCGGATCGTCGAAGTCGGCGATGATGCCGTGGCCCTGCCAGCGCTCGATGCCCTGGGGCCGGCAACGGAAATCTTCCTCCAGATACAAGTCCCACGACGCACGCGTGCTGCTCAGGTATTCACCGATGCCGGCAATGATGTCGCGGTCGAATATCTTGTTGCCGTTGAATAGCAGCGCAATGCGATGCACGGTCGGTACTTTTGTCACGCTGAATTCTCCGATGCCCGGCCGGCTGCAACCGTGATTGCGCCGGTGGGCGGTCTCCTGACGTCGTGGAACATCTCGCCGATGATGTCAGATCATCATCTTTTTGTTCCGTTCTTTTCTGATTTTTCGATTGTACCGAGACGCCGTCGCCGCGTCAGTCCAAATAGCCGTTTGTGCAAGTGCAATAGAAAGAATCGCACTGCCGGTTGGCGGATTTCGTAATTGTGGTGGCCGGTGCCCGGTTGCTAGTATGGCCGCACATCCAGCCTCGGCAAGGCGGCGATGGGCAGGAGCGGACTGGAGTCAGTATAAAAATGTCCGCCGACGCAGGAGCAGACCCCCTTAAAAATCATAATGAACACACTGGAGACAAGGCAATGAACGCAATCCTGAAAAAGAGTGTATTGGCCCTGATGGCGGCGACCACGATGTCGCTGGTCGCAGGCGGCGCGATGGCCGACGCCAAGAATCCCAAGATCGGTTTTTCCATCGATGACCTGCGCGTCGAACGCTGGGCGCGCGACCGCGACTTCTTCACCGCGGCGGCGGAAAAACTCGGCGCCAAGGTGTTCGTGCAATCCGCCGACGCCAGCGAAGCACGCCAGATTTCGCAAATTGAAAATCTCATCTCGCGCGGCGTTGACGTGATCGTGATCGTGCCGTTCAACGCAACGGTGCTGACCAACACCATCAAGGAAGCCAAGAAGGCCGGCATCAAAGTGCTGTCCTACGACCGCCTGATCCTCAACGCCGACGTCGATGCCTACATCTCGTTCGACAATGAAAAGGTTGGTGAAATGCAAGCCGAAGGCGTGGTCAAGGCGCAATCGAAAGGCAATTTCTACCTGCTCGGAGGATCCCCTACCGACAACAACGCCAAGATGCTGCGCGAAGGCCAGATGAAGGTGCTCAAGCCGCTGATCGACAAGGGCGACATCAAGATCGTCGGCCAGCAATGGGTGAAGGACTGGAATCCGACTGAAGCGCTTTCCATCGTCGAGAACGCTCTGACTGCCAACAACAACAAGATCGACGCCATCGTCGCCTCGAATGACGGAACGGCAGGCGGCGCCATCCAGGCGCTGGCAGCACAAAAACTGGCAGGCAAGGTGCCGGTCTCGGGCCAGGATGCCGACCTCGCAGCGATCAAGCGCGTGGTCGCCGGCACCCAGACCATGACGGTCTACAAGCCGCTCAAGCTGATCGCCACCGAGGCAGCCAACCTGTCGGTGCACCTGGCGCGCAATGAGAAGCCGAGCTACAACTCGCAGTACGACAACGGCTTCAAGAAGGTCGACACGGTGCTGCTCAAGCCGATTCCGCTGACCAAGGCCAACGTCAACATCCTGGTTGACGACGGCTTCTACACGCAGGCGCAGATCGGCGGCAAGTAAGCCCTCCCGCCACCCTGCCACCCGGCAGACAGGTACGGCGCCCGGTGGGCGTCGTACTTGCGTCGAACTCCGCATTTTTACATCCCCCACATCATTCCGCGAGCGCAGCATGTCAGAGTATCTGTTGGAAATGAAGGGCATCGTCAAACAGTTTGACGGTGTCCGCGCCCTCGACGGCATCGACCTGAAAATCAAGGCCGGCGAATGTGTCGGCCTGTGCGGCGAGAACGGCGCCGGCAAGTCCACGCTGATGAAAATCCTCTCCGGCGTCTATCCGCACGGCACCTGGGATGGCGATATCCTGTGGGACGGCAAGCCTTTGGTCGCCCATTCCGTGCGCGACACCGAAGCGGCCGGCATCGTCATCATCCACCAGGAACTGATGCTGGTGCCCGAGCTGTCGGTGGCGGAGAACATTTTCATGGGCCACGAGCTGACGCTGCCCGGCGGCCGCATGAATTATCCCGCCATGTACCGGCGCGCCGAAGAACTCATGCGCGAACTGAACATGCCGGACATCAACGTCGCCCTGCCGGTCATGCAATACGGCGGCGGCCACCAGCAACTGGTGGAGATCGCCAAGGCGCTCAACAAGAAGGCGCGCCTGCTGATCCTCGACGAGCCGTCGTCGTCGCTGACCGCCTCTGAAATCGCCGTGCTGCTGAAGATCATCAAGGATCTCAAGGCCAAGGGCGTGGCCTGCGTCTATATTTCACACAAACTCGACGAGGTGGCCGCCGTGTGCGACACCATTTCTGTCATCCGCGACGGCAAGCACATCGCCACCACGCCGATGGAAGAGCTCGACGTCGACCGCATCATCACGCAGATGGTCGGACGCGAAATCACCGCGATGTACCCGAGTCGCGATCATGAGGTCGGCGAGATCGTGTTCGAAGCGCATCACATGACCTGCTTCGATGTCGACAATCCCAAACGCAAGCGCGTCGACGACGTCTCGTTCTCGGTACGGCGCGGCGAGATCCTCGGCATCGCCGGCCTGGTCGGCGCGGGCCGCACCGAGCTGGTGTCGGCGATCTTCGGCGCCTATCCGGGCCGTTGCGAAGGAGAAGTCCGGATGAACGGCGCGCGCGTCGACACCGGCACGCCTCTCAAGTCCATCCGGCTCGGCCTGTGCATGGTGCCGGAAGACCGCAAGCAGCACGGCATCGTGCCCGACCTCAACGTCGGCCAGAACATCACGCTGACGGTATTGAAGAACTTCTCGCGCGGCACCCGCATCGACGGCGAGGCCGAACTGCAAGCCGTACACGGGGAAATCTCCCGCATGCGGCTCAAGACCGCCAGCCCCTTCCTACCCATCACCGGCCTGTCCGGCGGCAACCAGCAGAAGGCGGTGCTGGCCAAGATGCTGCTGGCGCATCCCAAGGTCCTGATCCTCGACGAGCCCACGCGCGGCGTCGACGTCGGCGCCAAGGCGGAAATCTACCGCCTGATCTCCGAACTGGCGAAACAGGGCGTGGCCGTGATCATGGTGTCGTCCGAACTGGCGGAAGTGCTGGGCGTCTCCGACCGCGTACTGGTCATCGGCGAAGGCAAGCTGCGCGGCGACTTCCCCAACCAGAACCTGACGCAGGAAATGGTGCTGGCGGCGGCCATCAACCAGTCGCCGCAACAACGGCTGCACGCAGCTGCATAACAACCATCTGGAATCAAGCATGACTTCGACTATCCGTACAGGCAACGGCGCGGCCAACACCGCCGCCATCAAACAACTCTTCAGCCGCTACAAGATCATGGCGCTGCTCATCGCCATCGCCATCATCTGGGCCTTCTTCAGCTGGAAGACCGAAGGCGGTTTCGTGACGCCGCGCAATCTCTCCAATCTGCTGCGCCAGATGTCGGTCACCGGTATCCTGGCCTGCGGCATGGTGCTGGTCATCATCGCCGGTGAAATCGATCTGTCGGTCGGCTCGCTGCTCGGGCTGCTGGGCGGCGTCGCCGCCATCCTGAACGTCACGCACAACCTGCCGCTGCCGCTCAATCTCTTCCTCGTGCTGACGCTGGGATTGCTGCTCGGGTTGTTCAACGGCTACCTCACGGCGTACATGCGCATCCCCTCCTTCATCGTCGGGCTGGGCGGCATGCTGGCGTTTCGTGGCGTGCTGCTGGGCATCACCGGCGGTCTCACGATTGCGCCGGTGTCGAGCGACCTGGTGTATCTGGGCCAGGGCTACCTGCCGGCCAGCTTCGGCGTCGCGCTGGTGATCGTACTGTTCGTGCTGGCGCTGGCGTTGACCTGGCGCCAGCGCGCCAACCGGGCCCGCCATGCGCTGCCGGTGCCGCCGCTGTGGCGCGACGCGATCAAGGTGGCGCTGATCGGCGCCGTGCTGCTGGCCTTCGTACGCACGCTCAACAGCTATGACGGCATCCCGGTGCCGGTGCTGCTGTTGCTGGCGTTACTCGGCCTGTTCAGCTATGTCACCACGCAAACCGTGTTCGGCCGCCGCATTTATTCGGTGGGCAGCAACATGGAAGCCACGCGCCTGTCCGGCGTCAACGTGCAGTCGGTCAAGCTGTGGGTGTTCGGCATCATGGGCGTGATGTGCGCGCTGGCCGGACTGGTCAACACCGCCCGCCTGGCGGCAGGATCTCCGTCGTCGGGCAGCATGGGCGAACTCGACGCCATCGCGGCCTGCTTCATCGGCGGCACGTCGATGCGCGGCGGCTCGGGCACTATCTACGGTGCCCTGATCGGCGCGCTGGTGATGGCCAGCCTGGACAACGGCATGTCGATGCTCGACGTCGGCACCTACTGGCAAATGATCGTCAAGGGCAGCATCCTGATGCTGGCCGTGTGGGTCGACGTCAGCACCCGCTCGGGCCGTTGAGCGGCCTGTTTCCATCCCATTCTGAAAAGAGGAACGCCATGCAAGCGACCATGCAAGCGATACCGGCCCACGCCGCCTTGCCCACCGATCTGGCCGATGCGCTGCTGATCGGCCGCGTCTGGAGGAACAGCAAGATCAACGGCCCCTGCGTGGTCGCCGTGCGCCATGGCCAGGTATTCGACATTACTGCGGCGGCGCCGACCGTGGCCGACCTGCTCGACGCCGAAGACCTGTTGCACATCGCCCGCCACGCTCCCGGCGAAGCGCTGGGCAGCGTACTCGACCTGGTGCATCACGCCCTCCACAGCCAGGACGACACCAGCAGGCCGCTGCTGCTGGCGCCTTGCGACATCCAGCCGATCAAGGCCTGCGGCGTGACCTTCGCGGTCAGCATGCTGGAGCGCGTGATCGAGGAGAAAGCCGCCGGCGACGCCGCTCGCGCGGAGGCGCTGCGCAAGGAATTGCAGGCCAGCATCGGCGCCGATCTGTCTTCCATCCGGCCCGGTTCGGAAGCCGCTGCAAAGCTCAGGCAGGAACTCGTCAAACGCAACGCCTGGTCGCAATACATGGAAGTCGGCATCGGCCCCGACGCGGAAGTGTTCTCGAAAGCGCAGGCGATGTCGGCGCTGGGACTGGGCGCCGACGTCGGCCTGCATCCGGCTTCGCAATGGAACAACCCCGAGCCCGAAATCGTGCTGGCCGTCAACAGCTGCGGCGAAGCGGTCGGTGCGACGCTGGGCAACGACGTCAATCTGCGCGACATTGAAGGCCGCAGTGCGCTGCTGCTGGGCAAGGCCAAGGACAACAACGGCTCATGCGCCATCGGCCCGTTCATCCGCCTGTTCGACGAGCGTTTCACGATCGACACGGTGCGCCAGGCCGAAGTGTCACTGTGCATCGAAGGCGAGGACGGCTTCCGTCTCGACGGCGTCAGCTTCATGCGCGAGATCAGCCGCGATCCGCTCGACTTGGTGCAGCAGACCTGCGGTGCACATCACCAGTATCCGGACGGCTTCATGCTGTTCCTCGGCACCATGTTCTCGCCGATCAAGGATCGCGATGCAGCCGGCGCCGGCTTCACCCATCATCTGGGCGACCGCGTCACCATCGCCAGCCCGGCGTTGGGCGCGCTGGTCAATCACGTGCAACACAGCGACGCCATCGCCCCCTGGACTTTCGGCATCCGCTCGCTTTATCGCTATCTGGCCGGGCGCGGCCTGACAGATTCAGTGCCATCCTCAAGGAGAACAGCAGCATGACAGCATCACCATCGGCCTCCCTCGCAACCGCGCCGGCAGCACCAACCGCATCGGCGCCTTTCGAGCACGCCGTCTACCGCAGCCTGGCCGGCAAGCGCGTCGTCATCACCGGCGGCGGCACCGGCATCGGCGCGGCGCTGGTGGAAGCCTTCGCGCAGCAAGGCGCACAGGTATTCTTCCTCGATATCGCCGAGCGCGAGTCGCGCGAACTGGAAACCGCACTGCGCGACTCGCCGCTGCCGCCGACCTTCATGCATTGCGATCTGCTCGATCTGGACGCACTGGCGGCAAGTTTCGCCGCCATTGAAAAAACCGCCGGCGCCGTCGACATCCTCATCAACAACGCCGCCAACGACGACCGCCACAAGGTGGCCGAGGTGACGCCGGCCTACTGGGACGAGCGCATGGCGGTCAACCTGCGTCACCAGTTCTTTTGCGCGCAGGCGGTCACGCCGGGGATGCGCAACATGGGACGCGGCGTGATCCTGAATTTCGGCTCGATCTCGTGGCACCTGGCGCTGCCGGGCCTGGCGCTGTACATGACCGCCAAGGCCGCCATCGAAGGGCTGACGCGCGCTCTCGCGCGCGACCTCGGCGTGCACGGCATCCGCGTGAACTGCATCATTCCCGGCGCAGTGCGCACGCCGCGCCAGATGCGCCTGTGGCACAGCCCGGAAGAAGAAGCCAAGATCCTCGCGTCGCAATGCCTGTACGAGCGCGTGGAACCCCATGACGTTGCGGCGCTGGCGTTATTCCTGGCGTCCGACAGCGCATCAAAATGCTCCGGACGCGACTACTTCGTCGACGCCGGCTGGTACGGCGCATGAGTGCGGCTGCTCCGACCTGCGTATGGCCGGTCGGCGCCGAACTGGGCGAAGGCCCGGTCTGGCATGCGGCGCAAGAGACCTTCTACTTCGTCGATATCAAAGGCCGCGCGCTGCATCGCTGCGATGCCGACGGCGGCCGTCGGCAAAGCTGGAGCACGCCGCGGCAACCGGGCTTCGTGCTGCCCTGCGACGATGGAAGTCTGCTGTGCGGCATGCAAGGCGGCCTTTATCGGTTCGACGCGAACACCGGAAGTTTCACGTTGCTGCAAACGGTTGAAGAAGAGCTTCCCGGCAATCGCATCAACGACGGTTTCGCCGACCGGCACGGCCGCCTGTGGTTCGGTACCATGGACGACGCCGAGGAAAATCCGAGCGGTTCGCTGTATCGCCGCGACCGCGAAACCCTGAGCAAACAGGACCGCAATTACGTCATCACCAACGGCCCGGCCATGAGCCCGGATGGAAAAACGCTGTATCACACGGACACATTGCTGCGAACGGTATATGCTTTCGATGTCGACGCGGCGGGAAATTTGTCCGGCAAGCGCCCCTTCATTGCCATTGACGGCTCCGGCTATCCGGACGGCATGGCGGTGGATGCCGAGGGTTGCCTGTGGATCGCCCTGTTCGGCGGGTGGCGCATCGAGCGTTTCCTGCCGTCCGGAGAACTGGCCGGCGTGCTTCCCTTCCCGTGCGCCAACATCACCAAGCTGGCCTTCGGCGGCGCTGACCTGCAGACCGTGCAGGTCACCACTGCGTGGAAAGGCCTGTCGCCGGACGAACGCCTGAAGCAGCCGCTCGCGGGCGGCTTGTTTTCGTTCCGTGCCGACACGCCTGGCCTGGCTCAACATCACCTATTGACAGAGGTATAGAAGTGACAAATCAACATCAGACACCGCGCCGTTTCCGTTCCCAGGACTGGTTCGACAATCCGGACCACATCGACATGACGGCGTTGTATCTGGAACGTTTCATGAACTACGGCATCACCGCCGAAGAACTGCGCTCCGGCCGTCCCATCATCGGCATCGCCCAAAGCGGCAGCGACATCAGCCCCTGCAACCGCATCCATCTTGAACTGGCGCGCCGCGTGCGCGACGGCATCCGCGACGCCGGCGGCATCCCGATGGAATTCCCGCTGCATCCGATCTTTGAAAACTGCCGTCGCCCGACTGCGGCGATCGACCGCAATCTCTCGTATCTCGGGCTGGTGGAAATCCTGCACGGCTATCCGATCGACGCCGTGGTGCTGACGACCGGCTGCGACAAGACCACGCCGGCGCAGATCATGGCCGCCTCCACCGTCGACATCCCGGCCATCGTGCTGTCCGGCGGTCCGATGCTGGACGGCTGGATGGACGGCGAGCTGGTCGGTTCCGGCGCCGCCATATGGAAGGGTCGTCGCCAGTTGTCGGCGGGCCAGATCGACAATGAGAAATTCCTCGAGATCGCCGCCGCATCGGCGCCCTCGTCCGGACACTGCAACACCATGGGTACGGCCTCGACCATGAACGCCATGGCTGAAGCGCTCGGCATGTCGCTGACCGGCTGCTCCGCGATCCCCGCGCCGTATCGCGAGCGCGGACAGATGGCCTACGAAACCGGCCGCCGCATCGTCGGCATGGCGTACGAAGACCTGCGCCCTTCGGCGATCCTGACGCGCGACGCCTTCCTCGACGCCATCGTGGTCAACGCCGCCATCGGCGGCTCCACCAATGCCCAGCCACACATCATGGCGATGGCGCGCCACGCCGGTGTCGAGCTGCATTCGGACGACTGGATGAAGTACGGCTACGACGTGCCGCTGCTGCTCAACATGCAACCGGCCGGCAAATATCTGGGCGAGCGCTTCCACCGCGCCGGCGGCGTGCCGGCCATCATGTGGGAACTGCAACAGGCCGGCAAGCTGCGCGCCGACCGTCTCACCGCCGGTGGCAAGACCATGGCGCAGAATCTCGAAGGCCGCGAAAGCCATGACCGCGAAGTGGTGTTCCGCTTTGATGCGCCACTGCGCGAACGCGCGGGCTTCCTGGTCCTCAAGGGCAACCTGTTCGACTTCGCCATCATGAAGACCAGCGTGATTTCGGACAGCTTCCGCTCGCGCTACCTCAGCACGCCAGGCAGCGAAGGCATCTTCGAATGCAATGCGGCAGTGTTCGACGGCTCCGACGATTACCATGCCCGCATCAACGATCCGGCGCTGGGCATCGACGAGAACACCATCCTGGTGATTCGCGGCGCCGGTCCGGTCGGCTGGCCCGGCTCGGCAGAAGTGGTCAACATGCAACCGCCCGACGCACTGCTGCGGCGTGGCGTCACGACCTTGCCGACGCTCGGCGACGGTCGCCAGTCCGGCACATCGGACAGTCCGTCGATCCTCAACGCCTCGCCCGAAAGCGCGGTCGGCGGCGGTCTCGCCTACCTGCGCACCGGCGACAAGATCCGCATCGACCTCAACACCGGGCGCTGCGACATGCTGATCAGCGACGAAGAGCTGGCTACACGCAAAGCCGAGGGCATCCCTGCGGTACCGGCCAGCCAGACGCCTTGGCAAGAGATTTATCGCGACACCGTGGGCCAGCTCGAAACCGGCGCCGTGATGGAACTCGCCGTCAAATACCAGGGCATCGCCAAGGTGCTGCCGCGTCACAATCACTGACGCGCGGTGCCTGTGGTGACGGACGGCTGCTGCTTTCAGCGCCGTCCGTCACCGGCCCCGATCACCTGCGATCAGCAGCAATCACCAGCGCCCTTCCGGGCGCTTTTTTATTGCCATTTCTCCCATCGAAAATCGTAAATCCGCAGCCCTTAGACGACTGGTCTAATTTTAGGCTATGATTAAGCGTTGGCTTCATTTCGGCTGTTGCATCCATCGGATGAATCGGGCCGCAAAGCTTCGGAGACAGTGATTTCACTGTCTTTTTTATTCCGTCTTTCATTTCCATCAAAGGATATTCATGACTTCCTTGTTCGATCCCATCAAGCTCGGCGACATCTCGCTCGCAAATCGCTTCGTCATGGCCCCGCTCACGCGCAGCCGTGCCGTTGAAGGCCTCAAACCCGGTCCGCTCACGGTTGAGTACTATCGCCAGCGCGCCACGGCCGGCCTGATCATCGCCGAAGCCACCCAGATCAGCCCGATGGGCCAGGGTTACATCAACACCCCCGGCATCTATTCAGCCGAGCAAGTGTCCGCGTGGCGTGAAGTCACCGGCGCCGTACATGCGGCCGGCGGTAAGATCGTGCTGCAGTTGTGGCATGTCGGCCGCATCTCGCACACTTCCTTCCTGCCCGGCGGCGTAGCGCCGGTGTCCTCAACCAACCGTGCCGCCAACGCCAAGACCTTCACCACCGAGGGCTATAGCGACGTGTCGACGCCGCGCGCTTTGCGCGACGCCGAACTGCCGGCGCTGGTCGAGGACTACCGCAAGGCGGCGCGCAATGCCATCGACGCCGGTTTTGACGGCGTTGAAGTGCATGCCGCCAACACTTACCTGCTGGAACAGTTCCTGCGCGACAGCGTCAATGATCGCAGCGGCCCTTATGGCGGCAGCATCCAGAATCGCGCGCGCCTGTTGCTTGAAGTCATGCAGGCAGTCACCAAGGAAATCGGCGCAGCCCGCACCGGCATTCGTCTGAGCCCGATGACGACTTTCAATGACACGGCGGTCGACAGCGATCCGCAAGCACTCTACAACTACGTGGTAGAGCAGATCGCACCGTTGGGCCTGGCCTATCTGCATGTGATCGAAGGCGAAACCGGCGGCTCCCGCCTGCCTGAAGGCGCGCCGGTGAAGTTCGACTACGCGGCGTTACGCAGCCGTTTCCCCGGTGCCTTCATCGTCAACAACGGCTTCGACGGCGCAGAAGGACAAGCTGTGCTGGAAGCCGGCAAGGCGGATGCCATCGCGTTCGGCCGGCCGTTCATCGCCAATCCGGACCTGGTGCGTCGCGTGCGCGAAGCCAAGCCGCTCAACCCGCTGCGCGCGGACGGTTTGTATGGCGGCGGCGCGGAAGGCTATACCGACTATCCTGCGCTGACGGCATAGTCATTCGCGTCCACAAAGATTAGCGATGCAGCCAAGCGCCCCTCCCTGCGAGGGGCGCTTTTTTTTGCGCGTTCAGTTGCTCCGGATCCCCGGCGGCAGAGGAAAATCGCGCGCCAGGATGTCTTTGATGAATTGCTGAACCGCTTTGATACGCGGCATGAAACAGCGCTCGCGATGCACCGTCATCCAGATGGTGCGTTTCACGTCGATCTGGTCTACCAGCAGCGCGCGCAAACCGAATCGCTCCGCATTGGAAAACGCCGGCAGCATGACGATGCCGCCGCCCTCGGCTGCGGCAAACAATTGGGCAATCATGCTCGATGAATGAAACACCACCGGCGGATTCTTGATGGCTTCTTCCAGCCAGCGCACCGTATTGAGTTGAATCAGGTCGTCGACATACGACACGAACTGATGATCCCGAAGTTCGCCGACCGAGCCCGGCACGCCGTGGCGGGCCAGGTAACTTTCGGAGGCATACAAATGGAGTGGAAATGCCCCCACCGGCTCCACCTCCAGCCCCTTGCCTTCGGAGGGAAAGAAACTCAGGAAAACATCCGCTTCGCGCTGGCTCACATGGACCAGTTGGGTGGAAGTGACGAGTTCAATCTGAATCAGCGGATAGCGCTCCTTGAAGCTGACGAATTGCCGCGACAAATAAAGTGAGGCGATGCCCTCCATGGTCGCGATGCGCACCGGCCCGGAAGGGATGCGCGAGGTGCCGGACAAGGATTCGGCGATTGCCAGCGCGCCGGATTCCATGGCTTCGACATGCTCCAGCAGCTCACGTCCCTTCACCGTGATGTGGAAGCCCTGGTGGTCGCGTTCAAATACCGGCGCATTGAGAATCGCCTCCAGCTGAGCAATACGCCGGCTGATGGTGGAGTGATCCACGCGCAGTTTGGCGGCGGCGCCGGACAGCGTCCCGGCGCGCGCCACCTCGAGGAAGATACGCAAGTCATTCCAATTGGGGATTCTGGTGGTCATCTGCAATTTCGCAATGGGTTATCCGGCAACACGCCGGATAACCAGTATATCGCAGCAGAAATCTCCCACATCAATCCCCATATCAAGCACGATAAATGTGCATTCGCAGCAATTTACGCACCGAAATAGTAAAAAATACCCATTGCAAAATTGCAATGACGATTGCGCAATCGCCAGTTTTCTTCCCCAAAACGGCCTGCTAACCTTCGTTCGCCAAGTGAGTCCTCCGATGTCGCCGCAACAACCCGACGACGTGCAGGCACACACCGGTTTGGCTTCTTCCATTTGCACAAGCTTTCAGGAGGCTACATGCAGAGCGACAATCTGTCCGACACATGGTCGACCATGTATCGCAATCCGCAATTTCATGCGGTTTCTCGCCGGCGCAGAAGAGTGGTGCTGACGCTCTTCATCGTCGGCACGCTGTTCTATTTTTCCATCCCCGCCATCACGACCTTTTATCCGTCGATCTTCCACGCCCGGCTGTTCGGCGCGGTCAACATCGGCCTGGCTTACGGCCTGCTGCAATATCCCATCGGCGGCCTGATCGCCTACATCTACGCCGTCAACATGCGGAAGCTGGACCTGGAAGTGGCCCGGATGGGAGCGTTACCTCAACCCCGAAAGGAATTGGCATGACGTCCTTGCTGAACATCAAACGCGTGCTGGCGCTCGCGCCGGCCATGGCGCTGCTTCTGGTCTCCGGGGCCGCCTGCGCTCAGAGCAAGGTCCTGGTCGGCGAGGATTTCCAGGGAATGACCATGACGATCTTCGCGATCTTCTTCGGCGCGACTCTGTTCATCACTTACCTGGCTGCCAAACGCAACCGCACCGCGACCGATTACTACACGGCCGGCGGCGGTATCGGCCCCATCCGCAATGGCCTCGCAATTGCCGGCGACTATCTTTCCGCAGCCGCCTTCCTCGGCGTTTCGGGATTGATCGCGCTGTATGGCTACGATGGCATTGCTTACCTCATCGGTTTCTTCGTGGCGTTCATCCCGGTGCTCCTGCTGGTGGCGGAGCCCTGCCGCAATCTCGGCCGCTACACGCTCGGCGACGTACTTGCCTACCGCAACAGTTTTCGCAGCACCAAGGTGGCGGCCGCGGTGTCCAGCATCATCGTGGCGGTTTTTTACATGGTGCCGCAGATCGTCGGCGGCGCCGTCATCCTGCGCGCCCTCATCGGCATCCCCTACGAAATTTCGGTATTGGCGGTCGGCGTCCTGATGCTGACCTATGTCGTGTTCGGCGGCATGCGCGCAACCACCTCGGTGCAAGTCATCAAGGCGATCCTGCTGATCTCCTCGTGCTTCGTGCTGGTGATCCTCTCGTGGGCGCCCTTCGGATTCAATGTATCCGAGTTCTTTGTGTCCCTGACCCGCAATCAGTTGCTGCAATCGTATGTCAGCGAGACGCTGCTCAAGGGCTCCCAGGCGCTGGGCATGCAGGAAGCCGGACAACGCTTCCTGGAGTCGGGCCTGTATCTGAAAAACCCGCTGGAACAACTGTCGCTGGGACTGGCACTGGTGCTCGGCACTGCCGCCATGCCGCACATCCTGATGCGCTTTTTCACCGTCCCCGACGCCAAGACGGCGCGCAGTTCGGTGCTGTGGGCCATGCTGGCCATCGGCGTATGCCATCTGCTGATCGTGTTCATCGGTTTTGCCGCGGCCCACTATATTGGAGCCAAGGCCATCGTCGTTCTCGACAAAGGCGGCAACCTTGCCGCGCCGATGCTGGCTCAATTCCTGGGCGGCGGCGCCGACAGTCTGGCGGGCAACTTCATGCTGGCGTTTGTCGCCGCCGTGGCGTTCGCCACTATCGTGGCAGTGGTGGCGGGACTGACCCTCGCGGCGGCCTCCGCACTGGCGCACGATGTCTACGTCGGCGCCATTCGCAATGGCCGCGCAACCGAGCAGGAACAGGTTCGTGCCGCCCGTGTGGCGACGCTGATGATGGCGGTGATCTGTGTCGTCTGCGGGATACTCGCCAAGGGACAGAACGTCGCCCACCTGGTCGGGCTCGGCTATGCGGTGGCGGCGTCCGCCAACTTGCCGGCGCTGCTGATGACCCTGTACTGGAAACGCTGCAGCACTGCCGGCGTGCTGGCAGGCGTGATCGGCGGCACTGCGCTGGCCATCGTGCTGGTGCTGGTGTCGCCCAACATGACCTACCCGCTGCAACAAAAAGCGACCGCCCTTGCCACCGTTGCCGCATTGGATCTGCGCATTGCCGAGGCAGAGGCAAGTTCTTCCGGCGTGACGGCGGAAGCACGCGACAAACTGCGCAGTGACAGAGCCGGCGCTGCCGCACAGGCAGCAGCCATTGCCGACGACGCCACCAGTCTGGTGGGACTGAAGGCCCCGCTGATCTTGTTGCGCAATCCCGGCATCATTTCCATTCCGGTCGGATTTTTGCTGGTCTTCATTTTCTCGCTGCTGATCACCGACAAACGTGCGATAGCGCGCTGGGAAGAACTCGCGGTGCGCCGCGAAACCGGCATCGGCGTGGAACAGGCCGTTGCCCACTAGATCATTGTTCTTTGCTCAACAAAAGGATCCATCATGAATCTCCCTATCGTCAAAGTCGCCGCGATGCACGTCGCACCGGTGTATATGGACAGCGCAGCGACACTGCAAAAAGCCTTGTCCCTGATCGGCGAAGCCGCCGCTCACGGCGCCGAACTGATCGTCTTTCCCGAATCCTTTATTCCCGGCTTTCCGGTCTGGGCCGCGCTGTGGGCACCCATCTACAACCACGAGTGGTTCAAGAAGATGGTCGCCAACAGCCTGCTCATTGACGGCCCCGAGATGACGGAATTGCGCGCCACCGCCGCGCGCCACAAAGTTTTTGTCTCGATGGGATTTAGCGAAGCGACGCCCGTCAGCGTCGGCTGCATCTGGAACTCCAACGTCCTGATCGGCGATGACGGCAGCCTGCTCAATCATCACCGCAAGCTGGTGCCGACGTTCTATGAAAAGATGGTCTGGGCTCCCGGCGACGGCGCCGGGCTGCAAGTCGCCGCGACGCGCATCGGCAAGATCGGCGGACTAATTTGCGGCGAAAACACCAATCCGCTGGCGCGTTACTCGCTCATCGCCCAGGGTGAACAGATCCATATCTCCAGCTGGCCGCCAATCTGGCCGACCAAGAAACCGGCCAGCGGAGAGAACTTCGACAACGTGGCGGCAAACCGCATCCGCGCCAGCGCCCATTCCTTTGAAGCCAAGGCCTACGGCATCCTGTGCGGAAGCACCCTGGACCGGCACGCGTTCGACATGCTGACGGCGGAGGACAAGTCAGTGGCTGACCTGCTGGAACGTACGCCGAAAGCCGTGACTCAGTTCGTCACGCCGACCGGCACGCAAATCGGAGATTCACTGCAAGCCGACGAAGGCATCGCCTATGCCAGCTTCGATTTGTCGGCATGCATCGAACCCAAGCAGTTCCACGACGTGGTCGGCTATTACAACCGCTTCGACATATTCGACCTGGCCGTCAATCGCAAACGTATCCAGCCGATTACCTGGGAAGGAGCGGAAGATCTCGTGGCCGACGAGCCCGCAGCAAGAGTGCATTCAACCTTTGCTGCGCCGCTGGTCAGCGACTGACCACCTTGCCGGGATGAAGCATCCGCAACAGCATCGCCGAATGGCGGCGCATTGCGGCGACTGCGGAAAGCTACGGCAAGCGGACCAGCATCGGCAAACAGGCACGTAAAAAATGGCAGGAACCGGACTATCCGGCGCCTGCCATTCTGCGCTGTTGCCACCGTCCTTGCCTGAGTGCCTCGGGCCACGCGTCCTGTCCCGGGAATCCGCGACGCCGCTTCAGTCGAAGCTCAACTGCACCTTCATCATCTTCGAGCGATCGCCTGCTACCTCGAATGCCTCTATCGACTTCTCGAACGGATACGTCGCCGAAATCAGCGGCTTCACGTCGACCAGCTTCCGGTTCATCAACTCCACCGCCAGCGCGAACTCTTCATGGAAGCGGAATGCGCCGCGCCACTCAAGCTCTTTGCCGACCAGCAGGTTGGCCGGGAAATTGATGTCGCCGCCCAGGCCGACCTGCACGATGACCGCGCCCGGACGGAGCGTGTCGAGCGCACCGCGCAAAGCTTGCTCGTTGCCGCTGGCTTCGAACAGCACGTCGAACGTTCCCTTGTCCGGCGTGAATGCTTTGAGCGCCTCGGCATCCTGCGCAACGTTGATGGCCTGGTCGGCGCCGACTTTCAACGCGCTTTCCAATGGCATTTTTGCGACATCGGTGACGACGATCTGCAAGGCGCCGGCACGGCGTGCCGCGATCACGGTGAGCGCGCCGATCGGACCGCAGCCGGTAACCAGCACGCGCTTGCCGAACAGCGGGCCGGCGCGGCGCACTGCATGCAGCGCCACCGACAAGGGCTCGGCCATCGCCGCTTCACCGTCGCTGACGTGATCGGCAACGATATGCGCCTGCGCGCGCTCGATGATGATTTCCTGCCGGAAGGCGCCCTGCACGTGCGGCATGCGCATGGCGCTGCCATAGAAGCGCATGTCGAGACAGTGGTTGTGCTTGCCTTCCTGGCAGTACTTGCACAGGCCGCAAGGATTGCTCGGACTGATGGAAATACGCGTACCGGCCTTGATGTCGCTGATGGCGGCGCCGGTCTCGGCGATCACGCCGGAGACTTCATGGCCGAGCACCATCGGCTCCTTGATGCGCACAGTGCCGAAGCCGCCGTTGTGATAATAGTGCAGGTCGGATCCGCAGATGCCGCCGGCTTTCACCTTGACTTTGAGTTGATGCGGCTGCAGTTCTGCGGTTTGCAATTCCTGCACGCGCAGATCGTGCGGCGCGTGGATGACGATACCTTGTTGCATGGTGTGTGCTCTGCTTTCTTATAAGGTTGCCGTGACGCCGCCGTCGACGTACAGGATATGGCCGTTGACGAATTTCGATGCATCGCTGGACAGGAATACCGCCGCGCCGACCAGGTCCTCGACGTCGCCCCAGCGACGCGAAGGTGTACGGCCGATCAGCCATTCGGAGAATTTTTCATCGGCGACCAGCGCCATGTTCATCTCGGTCTTGAAGTAGCCCGGCCCGAGGCCGTTGACTTGCAGGCCGTACTTGCCCCAGTCGATCGCCATGCCCTTGGTGAACATCTTCACTGCGCCCTTGGTCGCGGTGTACGGGGCGATGTTGGGACGACCGAGCTCGCTCTGCACCGAACAGACGTTGATGATCTTGCCTCGGCCGCGCTTGATCATGCCTTGCGCGACTGCCTTGGCGGTGAAGAAGACGCTGTTGAGGTTGGTGCTGATCAGGTCGTTCCAGTCGGACTCCTTGAAGTCCTCCAGCGGAGCCCGGCGCTGGATGCCGGCGTTGTTGAACAGGATGTCGATGGGACCGATGCCGGCTTCGATCTTCGCGACGGCGGCTTCCACCGAAGCCGATGAAGTCGCGTCGAAAGAAGACTCGTGAATCGTGTAACCCTCTTCGCGCAGCTTTGCCGCCACGACGGCCAGCTTGGCGGCGTCACGGCCGTTGAGCACGATGGAAGCGCCGGCAGCAGCGAGACCGCGCGCCAGCGCCAGACCGATGCCGCCGCTGGAACCGGTGATCAGGGCGAGCCGGCCGCTCAGCGAAAAACTCTGCAGGCCTGCGGGTAGTGTTGCGGTCATTCTGTCTCCTTGCTGGTTATATATGGTCGGATGAGCGATGCGGGCAGACTACCTGACGTCGCGCCGCTGGAACGCGGACAGCGCACGGTATTCGTCGGCCAGCTTGTGCGGGATCGCCATGAAGATCGGCCGCAGGCGATCGTAGATGGCGACGTTTTCGGGGATCGGCAGATGACGGTTGGTTGAGCCGACCATGTCGGAAATGACGTCGAGCGACTTGACCTTGCCGAGTGCAAACAAGCCGAGCACAGCGGCGCCGAGGCAGGACGATTCGACGCTTTGCGGCACCACCACTTCGCGGTTGAAGATATCGGCCATCATCTGGCGCCACAAGGCCGAGCGTGCAAAGCCGCCGGTCGCCATCATGCGCCTGGTCGGGCCGATCAGGTCCTCGACCGCAGGCAGGATGGAGTAGAGATTGAAGATCACGCCTTCGAGCGCGGCGCGGATCATGTGTTCCTTGCGATGATGCAGCGCCAGGCCGAAGAAGGAGCCGCGCAGGTCGGCATTCCACAGCGGCGCGCGCTCACCCGACAGATACGGATGGAATAGCAGGCCTTCGGCGCCCGGCGCAATGTGTTCGGCGATGCGGGTCAGGGCGTCGTAGGGATCAACGCCATCCTTGCGTGCCTGCTCCGCTTCTGCCGTGGCGAGTTCATCGCGCACCCAGCGGAACACATTGCCGCCGTTGTTGACCGGACCGCCGACAACCCAATGCCGCTCCGTCAGCGCATAGCAAAAGGTGCGTCCGGACGCGTCCGTGACCGGACGCTCGACCACCGTACGCATGGCGCCGGAAGTGCCGATGGTGACTGCGACCTGGCCCGGATGAATCGCGTTGACGCCGAGGTTGGACAGCACGCCGTCATTGGCGCCGATCACGAACGGCGTATCTGCGCGCAGGCCGAGGCGTTCGGCAATCGCCGCGTCGAGTCCCTGCAATTGATGCGTAGTCGGCACCGGCTTGGGCAACTGATGCTTGCCGACATGCAGCAGGGCCAGCGCACCTTCGTCCCATTCCAGCTGTTCGAGATTGAACATGCCGGTCGCGGAGGCGATCGAGTAATCCACCAGCCATTCGCCGAACAGCCGGAACAACACGTATTCCTTGATGCCGACAAAGCGCGCTGCCTGATTGAACACGGCGGCTTTCTCGTGGCGCATCCACATCAGCTTGCACAGCGGCGACATCGGATGGATGGGCGTGCCGGTGCGACGATAGATGGCCTGGCCGTCGAACTCGTTCTTGATGCGTTCTGCCCAGACGCTGGCGCGGATGTCGCCCCAGGTGATGCTGTTGCTGAGCAGGCGGTCATCGCCGTCGAGCGCGATCAGGCTGTGCATGGCGGCGCTGAAGGAAACCAGTTCAATGTCGCCCGGCGCAGCCTTGGCGGCCGCGACGGCGCCGGCGATCGAGCCCAGCACCGCGTCGAACATCTGCAGCGGATCCTGCTCGGACATGCCCGGCTCGGTGCACAGCACCGGATATTCGACGGCATGCTGGGCCACCACCCGGCCGTCCAGCGTGAACACCACGGTCTTGGTGCTGGTGGTGCCGATATCGACGCCGAGCATGAAATGCGACATGAGTATTTCCTTTATTTCTTTCGCTTTAACCTGTTCACGATCTGTAGCGAGAGGCCATCAGCCGGTGGCGGCCGGAGCGCAGGAACCGGAATGTACTTGAGTACATGAGGATTCCGAGCACCGCCCGACGCCGGATCATGGCCTCGCAGTAAGATCGTGGACAGGTTACACGACCAGATTGAGCAACATGATGAACACGAGCGCCACCACCGAGATGATGGTTTCCATCGCCGTCCAGGTCTTGAATGTTTCACCGACGCTCATGTTGAAGTATTCCTTGACCAGCCAGAAGCCGGCATCATTGACGTGCGACAGGATCAGCGATCCGGCGCCGGTCGCCAGCACCAGCAGCTCGCGGTTGGTGCCCGGGATCAGCGTGACCAGCGGCGCCACGATACCGGCGCCGGTGATCGTCGCCACCGTGGCCGAACCGGTCGCCACGCGGATCACGCCCGCCACGAACCAGGCCAGCAGCAACGGCGAAATCTGCGCATGCACGGCCAGTTGGCCGATGGCGGTGCCGACGCCGCTATTGACCAGCATCTGCTTGAAGCCGCCGCCGGCGCCGATGATCAGCACGATCGCCGCAGTCGGCGCCAGGCTTTGATCAACGAACTTCAACACTTGCTGGCGCGTGAAACCGCGCGCCACGCCAAAAGTGTACAGCGACAGCAGCAGCGCCGCCAGCAAAGCCACGATCGGGTTGCCGATGAAGTCCATCACATCGCGCACGGCATTGCCTTCCGGCAGGGCGACGTCGACGAAGGTTTTCAGCAGCATCAGGAACACCGGCGACAGCACCGTGATCAGCGTGATGGCAAAACCCGGCAAATCCTTGGTTTGCGGCTCGCGCGCCAGTTGCTCCATCAGCTCGTCCGATGGCTTGATGTCAACATACTTGGCGATGAAGGCGCCGAACATCGGGCCGGCGATGATCACCGTCGGCAGGCCGACGACAAGGCCGTAGAAAATGGTCTTGCCGATATCGGCGCCGAAGATGCCGATGGCCAGCAGCGGGCCCGGATGCGGCGGCACCAGGCCGTGCATCACGGACAGGCTGGCCAGCATTGGCATGCCGATCTTGAACAGCGGCACGCCCGAGCGGCGCGCAACGATGAACACCAGCGGAATCAGCAGCACGAAGCCGATTTCAAAAAACAGCGGGATGCCGACCAGGAACGCGCCGATCATCATGGCCCAGTGCACGCGCTGCTTGCCGAAGGCGCGCACCAGCGTCTGCGCGATCTGGTCGGCGCCGCCGGATTCGGCCATCATCTTGCCGAGCATGGTGCCCAGGCCCAATACGATACCGACGAAACCAAGCACGCCGCCGAAGCCGTCCTGGAAGGATTTGACGATCTTGGCCAGCGGCATGCCGGAGATCAGGCCGAGGAAACCCGACGTGATGATCAGTGCAATGAAGGGGTGGATGCGCAGGCGCGTGATCATGACGATCAGTACCACAATCGCCAGGAAGGCGTTCAACAACAGGCTTGCTTCGTTACTCAATCCGAACATGTGGATGTCTCCAGGTCGATAGCGCGCACGACACGCGGCAGGCGGAAACGCATTGCCGCGCCGTCAACACCATGCCTGCCATCCGTTTGGAGTCTTTACATTGTCTCGACGAGGCGTCCGGGTGCTTGCGCCGCATTGCAAATAAGATTGCCTGCGAGATTGCCCCGGAACTGCCGTGCCCACTATCTGCGTAGTGTTTATGAAAGGGAATTTTTGTTTTACGCCAAAATGTTAGCGTTAACATCGGCAGCGATGATAACGCTACCAAAATTTATGTGTCAAATCATTTGTATGAATATCTGAACGGATAGCACACGGCGCAAAGGCCGATGCGGCGGCGCAGCATGAGCGTCGGGTGTGCGGATGCGCTGTTGTCCGGGCGCTGAGGGTATGATGTCGGCAATCGAAATTTCCGTCCCGTCATGAGTAAAACCGCCGCTGCCGAAAAAACCGCCCAGCCAGTCAAGCCCGCCAAAGCAGCCAAGGGAAGCCGCGCCACCGGCCGCGTCACCATTGTCGACGTCGCCGCCGAAGCACGCGTCAGTCCGATGACCGTGTCGCGCGCACTGAAGTCGCCGGAACTGGTCCAGCAGGAGGCGCGCGACCGCATTGCGGCGGCCATCCGCAAGCTGGGCTACGTACCCAATCAGGCCGCCAGCACATTGGCGTCTGCGCGTTCGCAGGTGATCGGCGTGCTGGTGCCGTCGCTGACCAACGCGGTGTTCATCGAGACCCTGAGCGGCATCCGCGACTACCTGTCGCAGGCCGGCTACCAGTTCCTGATCGGCGAGACCGGTTACTCGAAGGAAAAGGAAAGCCGGCTGATCTCGACTTACCTCGCGCATGCTCCCGACGGCTTCCTGCTATCGAGTTCGGACCAGCACGACATCCTGCGACGGCAACTGGCTGCATCGAATATCCCGGCCGTACGCATGTTCGATCTCGGCAAGAGCAACAGCGACATGTCGGTCGGCTTCTCGCAGACCAAGGCCGGCTACGCGGCGGCGCGGCATCTGATCGAGCGCGGCTATCGCCGCCCCGCTTTCCTGGCTGCGCAGCTCGATCCGCGCATGATGAAGCGGCGCGAAGGCTTCCGCAAGGGACTCAGCGAAGCCGGCCTCGATCCGGATGTGGAAGTGCTGCTGCCGGCGCCGACCACGGTCGACATGGGTGCGCAATTGCTGGCGCGCGTGCTCGAAATTGCGCCCGACTGCGATGCCGTGTTCTGCTGCAACGACGACCTCGCGCTGGGCGCCCTGTTCGAATGCCAGCGGCGCGGCATCAAGGTGCCGCAGCAGATGGCGATCGCCGGCTTCAACGACCTGTCGTGGGCCGCCTGCGCCACGCCGTCGATCACGACCATCGTCACGCCGCGCTACGACATCGGCTACAAGGCGGCGGAGATGTTGATTCGTCAACTCAAGGGGGAACCCGTGGAAAAGGCGCGGCTTGATCTCGGCTTCGAACTCGCGGTGCGCGAGAGCACCTGACGCCTCGCGGTATCGCACATTTCACCAATACACCGAGCGCTCCGGCGATTGATGAAACCGCCGCGACGCCCTGCGCGAAAGCTGAGAGCCGAGGCCCGGATTTCTTGATTTTTCTATGGACATCGAACTTCCAGAGGCTACAATCATCTGATGCGAAAGCATGCGTATCACCATAATTACAGACAACCTCAGGAGAATCCCCATGCGGAAAATCAACGGCTTGCTCAAGCCGGCTTCCATGGCATTGCTGCCGCTCTGCACTTCCCTCGCCTTTCTGCCCGTCCATGCACAAACCGCCGCACCTGCGGCCGCACCGGTAGTCAAATATGACCTGACCTACGACATCATCAGCCCGGTGCAGGCCAAGAACGGCATGGTCGCGTCCGAGCAGGAACTGGCGACGCAAGTCGGTCTCGACATCCTGAAACGCGGCGGCAACGCAGTTGACGCCGGCGTCGCCGTCGGCTTCGCGCTGGCTGTGGTGCTGCCGAATGCCGGCAACGTCGGCGGCGGCGGCTTCATGATGATCCACGACGCCAAGACCGGTAAGAACGTCGCGCTGGACTTCCGCGAAATGGCGCCAGCCAAGGCTACCCGCGACATGTACCTGGACAACAAGGGCAACGTCGCACCGGGCCGCTCGCTGTACACCCACCTGGCCGTCGGCGTTCCCGGCACGGTCGCGGGCCTGACCCATGCGCTGCAAAAATACGGCACGATGAAGCTGTCCGACGTCATCGCGCCCGCCGTCAAACTGGCGGAAAAAGGTTATGAAGTCAGCCCGAGCCTGGCGCTGATCCTGGCCGCGGAACGCGACCACCTGGGTCAGTGGGATTCGAGCAAGGCGATCTTCTTCAAGGATGGCCGTCCGCTGCGCGCCGGCGAAAAGCTGGTGCAGAAAGACCTCGCTAAATCGCTCAAGCTGATCGGCAAGAAAGGTCCTTCGGTCTTCTATGAAGGCGAGATCGGCCAGAAGATTGTCGCCGAAATGGACAAGCACAACGGCCTGATCACCGCCGCCGACCTGAAGAACTACAAAGTCGTCGAACGTGAGCCGGTGGTCGGCAATTATCGCGGCTACCAAGTCATGTCGATGCCGCCGCCAAGCTCGGGCGGCGTCCATATCATCCAGATGATGAACATCCTGGAACGCTATCCGCTGAAGCAGTACGGCGCCGACAGCGCACAGACGATTCATCTGATGGCTGAAGCGATGAAGCTGGCGTATGCCGACCGCGCCGAATATCTGGGCGATCCGGATTTCAACAAGGTACCGGTCAAGGGACTGACCTCGCGCGCGTATGCCGACGAACTGGCCAAGAAGATCAATCCTGACCGCGCCACACCATCTGCGGAACTCAAACCGGGCAAGCCGCAGCCTTACGAAAGCGACCAGACCACACACTTCTCGGTCGCCGACAAGCAAGGCAACCTGATCGCCACGACCTATACGCTGAACCTGAACTTCGGCAGCGGCATCGTTGCCACCGGCACCGGTATCACGCTCAACAACGAAATGGACGACTTCTCGGCCAAGCCGGGCGTGCCGAATGCCTTCGGCCTGGTGGGCGGTGAAGCCAATGCCGTCGGTCCGGCAAAACGTCCGCTGAGCTCGATGTCGCCGACCTTCGTGCTGAAGGACGGCAAGCCGTTCCTGGTGACCGGCAGCCCGGGTGGCAGCCGCATCATCACGACCACGATGCAGACCATCCTGAACGTGATCGAGCACGACATGAACGTGGCTGAGGCAACCATCACGCCGCGCATCCATCATCAATGGGCGCCGGACCAGTTGCGCATCGAAAAGGGCATCAGCGCCGATACGATCAAGATCCTGCAGGACAAGGGCCAGAAGATCAGCGTGCAGCCTTCGATGGGACGCACACAGACCATCCAGATCAAGGATGGCATGTTCTACGGATATTCGGATCCGCGTAATCCGGATGGACGTACGTTGGGGTTCTGATGGTTTAGTTGTGCTTAGTTGATTGTTGAAATGAAAATGCCGCCTGGTGGAAGTCAGGCGGCATTTTTTATTGGTGTTTTTTGTTCCAACTGCTTTCTACGTTGCTGATGTACTTATTTCTCCGGACGACCAAGCCGGGGGTAGCCCGGCAGCTACTCACTTTTCTTGCTTCGCCAAGAAAAGTAAGCAAAAGAAGGCGACCGCAAGTTCGTAGCCCCTTCGGGGTTCCCGGCGTCGTCAGGCGCAAATCGGGAGGGGAAACAAACTCGCTGCGCTCAGACAAGTTTCCCCTCTTGATCCGATTTGCACCTGCCGCCACCGGCTACTCGCAAGCGGGAATTCGAGACTGGCTCGCTGCGCATCGCCAGGGTACAGAGATGTAGTGGAAGTCGTCGTTCTTCGCTACCGTCGGAAGAGCGACCTAGTTGACCACGACTAAAGGTGAGAATCACGATGCCGCAGGCGAGCCACCCAAGGCAATGCGAAGCGAGCCGAGAAAGAAGTTCCGCTTATGAGTCGCCGTTGGTGACGTGCCTAAATCGGATAAAGGAGGGAAACTTGTCTGAGCGCAGCGAGTTTGTTTCCCTTCCCGATTTAGGTGCGGCGCCAACGGGAACCCCGCGCAGCGGGGCGGCGAATCGCGGTCGCCTTTCTTTGCTTACTTTCTTTGGCGAAGCAAAGAAAGTGAGTAGCCGCCGGGCTACCCCCGGCACGGTTGATCGAAGAAAGAACAGAATCGACAACCAAGGAAACAAGTCGGAACAACAAATGGTCAAGGACGCTCAACAATCTTCCTCAGTACAAACCCCGCCGCCACCAATCCAAACGAAGCCGTCACCACCATCGCCGACCCGAACCCCGCGCAATTGAGCCCGGTCACGCCGGCATCCTGCTTGCGGCCATCGGCATCGACGGTATCCAATCCATCCGCAGCGTCATCCGTATCGACCTCGCACACTTCCCCCTCTGGGAACCGCAAGGGTTCGGTGGAGAACACGGCATCGATGCCAAACTTGTTCTTGGTCCCGCGCGGGAACTTGTGCCACGCGCGCAGACGCTTGCGTACCTTGGCCAGCAAGGGTTCCTGCTCGGTGCGGCAGAGGTCGCGGATCTCGATTTTGGTCGGATCGATCTGGCCGCCGGCGCCGCCGCTGGTCAGCAAGGGGACCTTGTGTTCGCGGCAATAGGCGATCAGCGCCACCTTGGCACGTACGTTGTCGATGGCGTCGACAACGTAGTCGAAACGGCCTTCACCGATCATCTCGCCGACGTTGTCAGGGGTGAGGAAGTCCTCGATCTCGGTGACCTGGCAATAGGGGTTGATCTGCATGATGCGCTCGTGCAGCGCGGTGACCTTGGCCTTGCCGAGCGTGTCGGTCAGCGCGTGGATCTGGCGATTGACGTTGGATTCGGCCAGGTTGTCCAGGTCGATCATGGTGATTTTGCCGATGGCGCTGCGCGCCAGCGCTTCGACGATCCACGAGCCGACGCCGCCGACGCCGACCACGCAGACATGCGCCGCGCGAAAACGCGCCAGGCCCTGCGCGCCGTACAGGCGGGCGATGCCGCCGAAGCGGCGGTCGAAATCGATATCGGCGTCGTTGAGAGCAACGACAGGTTCTGGCTGGGACATGATGGTTATCCGGATAACAAAGTAAAACAGGCTGTTTCCTGGGAAACAGCCTGCGGCAGCGCTAATCTTGCAGCGAGAAGAACTTAGACGACGGCGCCGTCGGTTTCGTCTTTCGGCTTGGCCGGCTTGATCAGGTCTTCGCGCTTCACGCCCAGCCACATGGCGATGGCGGCGGCGACGAACACCGACGAATAGATACCGAACAAGATGCCGATGGTCAGCGCCACGGCAAAGTAATGCAGCGTGGGGCCGCCGAAGATCAGCATCGACAGGACCATCATTTCAGTGCTGCCGTGGGTGATGATGGTCCGCGAAATGGTGCTGGTGATTGCGTGGTTCAACACTTCCGGCGCACTCAGCTTGCCGTAGCGGCGGTCGCGGAATGCTTCGCGCACCCGGTCGAACACCACCACCGATTCATTGACCGAGTAGCCCAGCACCGCCAGCACCGCCGCCAGCACCGTGAGCGAAAACTCCCATTGGAAGAAGGCAAAGAAGCCGAGGATGATCACCACGTCATGCAAGTTGGCGATGACGGCCGCGACCGCAAATTTCCATTCGAAGCGGAAAGCCAGGTAGATCACGATGCCGATCACCACCATGCCCAGCGCCATCAGACCGTCATGCGCGAGCTCGTCACCGACCTGCGGGCCGACGAATTCAACACGCTGCAGCTGGACGTCCGGATCCTGCGCCTTGAGCGCCGAGATCACTTTTTCGCTTTGCTGGGTCGAGTTGACGCCATGCTGCGCCGGCAGGCGGATCATCACGTCCTGCGCCGTGCCGAAACTCTGCACTTGCGTATCGGTGAAGCCGAGGCCTTCGACCGACTTGCGGATGTTCTCGATGTTGGCCGCCTTCGGATAGGCGACTTCCATTACCGTGCCCCCGGTGAATTCAATCGAGAAGTGCAGCCCGCGTGACAGCAGGAAGAACACTGCCAGCACGAATGTCAGCGCCGAGATGACGTTGAACACCAGCGCATGGCGCATGAAGGGGATATCTTTTTTGATGCGGAAAAATTCCATCACATACCTTTCTGTTCTGCGCCCTGTCCGGTCATCCGGTCAAGGTGCATTGGATCATGTCGATCGCTCTGTTGGTGCTGACGATGCCTGCTGCTGCGCTTATTTGGCGTCGACCGCTTTGCTGCCGGTCTTGCCGGCTGCATCGCCTTGCGCCTTCCAGATCTGGCCGATGGCCAGGCTGGTCAGCTTCTTCTTGCGGCCGTACCACAGGTTTGCCAGCCCGCGCGAGAAGAACACGGCCGAGAACATCGACGTCAGGATGCCCAGGCAGTGGACCACCGCGAAACCACGGATCGCGCCGGAACCGAAAATCAGCAGCGCCAGACCGGCGATCAGCGTCGTCACGTTGGAGTCGAGGATGGTCGCCCATGCGCGGTCGAAACCAATCGAAATCGCTGCCTGCGGCGAATTGCCGTTGCGCAATTCTTCGCGGATACGCTCGTTGATCAGCACGTTGGAGTCAATCGCCATACCCAGCGCCAGCGCGATCGCCGCAATACCGGGCAAGGTCAGCGTGGCTTGCAGCGTCGACAGCACCGCCACCAGCAGCAACACGTTGACCGACAGCGCCAATGCGCTGAACAGGCCGAACAGCTGGTAGTACACGATCATGAAAACGGCCATCGCGGCGAAACCGTACAGCGTCGCATCGAAACCCTTGCGGATGTTTTCGGCGCCGAGTTGCGGGCCGATGGTGCGTTCTTCGATGATGTCCATCGGCGCAGCCAGCGAACCGGCGCGCAGCAGCAGCGCCAGGTCGCTCGACGATTCGGCCGAACCCATGCCGGTGATCTGGAAGCGCGAGCCGAGTTCGGAGCGGATGGTCGCCACGGTCAGGACTTCGCCCTTGCCTTTTTCGAACAGCACGATGGCCATGGCCTTGCCGACTTTTTCACGGGTGGCATCGCGCATCTTGCGGCCGCCGTCGCCGTTCAGGTCGATGCTGACCGAAGGCTGGTGGTTTTCATCGAAGCTGGCCGACGCGTTGGAGATGTAATCGCCGGTCAGGACCGGTTCCTTGTACAGCACCACGGGTGCGCCCTTGCCGATCTTGAACAGCTCGGAGCCGAACGGCACGGCGGCGGTTTCTTCGGTGCCGCGGGCAACCGAGTCGTCCACCATGCGCACTTCCAGCGTGGCGGTGCGGCCGATGATGTCCTTGGCGCGCGAAACGTCCTGCACGCCCGGCAGCTGGACCACGATGCGGTCGGCGCCCTGGCGCTGGATGATCGGTTCGGCCACGCCGAGCTCATTGACGCGCTTGGACAGGGTCGAGATGTTTTGCTTGACGCCGTCTTCCTGGGTCTGCTTGAGTGCTTCCGGACGCAGGGTGGCGATCAGCTTGAGGTCGTCGCCGCTGCCGGCGTCTTGCAACGCCAGTTCCGAGACGTCGGCGGCCAGGGCGCTCTTGGCCTTGTCGCGGGTGTCGGCATCGCGGAACAGGATTTCGATGCGGTCGCCGTTGCGGTTGATGCCGTTATGGCGGATGTTCTTGTCGCGCAGCACGCTGCGCACGCTGGATTGCAGGCCTTGCAGGCGCTTGTTCAGCACCGCCTTGACGTCAACCTGCATCAGGAAGTGCACGCCGCCGCGCAAGTCCAGGCCCAGGTACATCGGGAAGGCGTGCAGGCTTTGCAGCCACTGCGGCGTATTCGGCAGCAGATTGAAGGCGACGATGTAAGTCGGATCGGCGGGATCGGTATTCAGGCCTTTTTCCAGCAGGGCCTTGGCCTTGAACTGGGTGTCGGTATTGGCAAACCGGGCGCGCACGGAAGGCGCGCTGCTGTTGTCGAATGCGACGCTCTCTGGCGCAAGGCTGCCCTGTTGCAGGATCTGTTGCACGCGTTCGGCGACCGCGCTGTCGACCTTGATGGTGGACTTGGCGCTGCTGATCTGCACGGCAGGCGATTCACCGAAGAAGTTGGGCAGCGTATAGAGCGTGCCGAACAGCAGGGCGATGACGATTAAGACGTACTTCCAGAGAGGATAACGATTCATAGTGATTCAGCGTTGATGATGAACGTCCGCATGGACAGGTTCAAAACGAGGGCGCATCCGCACGCGGAAAAATGCGGCGGAATGCGCCCTGTCAGCCGTAGGGCCGTATTACCGGCTTACAGACCCTTGAGGGTGCCCTTCGGCAGCAGCGTGGTGATCGCGGCTTTTTGCACGACGATTTCATTGCCTTCGGATACTTCGACGGTGATGTAGGCATCGCTGACCTTGACGATCTTGCCCAGCAGGCCGCCGGAGGTCACGACTTCGTCACCCTTGGCGAGCGCTTCCATCATGGCCTTTTGTTCTTTTTGACGCTTCATCTGAGGACGGATCATCAGGAAGTACAACACAACGAACATCAGGATGATGGGCAGGAAGCTGGTCAGATTACCCATCAGGCCGCCTGGGCCTGCAGCAGTGGTTTGTGCAATTGCATCGGAAATAAACACGTGTCGCTCCAAATGGTTGTTTAAAAAATAGCCCCGCATTTTAGCATTGCGCCGGGCGCATACCCCATTCCGTGGCGGCCAAAACAGGTCAAAGCGCCTTCAACAGGGAGAAATAGGCTTGCCGGAAGGAAAAAATTGCCATAACGGCATCGCCAACATGGGGGCGCGGCGTTACATTAACAAGCAAACACGAAGCAAATACAAAGCAAGCTTACAAAAAATCAGGAGACCGCCTCACCATGCTGCCCATTGTCGCCCAGCCCTATCAGGACATCTGCAACGCCTTCCGCTGGGACATTCCCGAGCACTACAACATCGGCGTCGACGTCTGCGACAAATGGGCGCTGCGCGAACCGGGCAGGCTGGCGCTGATCCATGTCGGCGCCGACGGCGCCAGCCGCAATTACAGTTTCGGTGAAATCAAGGAAAGCTCGGACCGGCTCGCCAACCTGCTGCTGTCGGCCGGCGCGACCATCGGCGAGCGCATCGGCATCCTGCTGCCGCAAGCGCCCGAAACCGCCATGGCGCATGTCGCCGCCTACAAGATCGGCGCGATTGCGATTCCGCTGTTTGCCCTGTTCGGCGCGGAAGCGCTCGAATACCGGCTGCACAACAGCGGCGCGCGCGTGGTGGTGACCAATGCGGCTGGCGCAGCCAAGCTGGCCGGCATCCGCGACCGGTTGCCGGCGCTGAAAACCGTCTTCACGATCGACGGCGCCTTCGACGGCACGGTCGATCTGCACCAGGCGCTGAAGCACGCCAGCAGTGACCTGACACCGGTGCGGACCAAAGCCGACGATCCGGCCGTCATCATCTACACTTCCGGCACCACCGGCCAGCCCAAGGGTGCACTGCATGCGCATCGCGTGCTGCCGGGCCATCTCCCGGGCGTGGAAATGTCGCACAATCTTTTCCCGCTGGAAGGCGATCGCATCTGGACGCCGGCCGACTGGGCCTGGATCGGCGGTCTGCTCGACGTGCTGCTGCCGGCCTGGCATCACGGCGTCGCAGTGGTGGCGCATCGCTTTGAAAAATTCACCGGCGAAGCGGCGTTCCAGCTGCTGCAGGATCACGGCGTGCGCAACACCTTCCTGCCGCCGACGGCGCTGAAGATGATGCGCACCGTCGCCGATCCGGAAAAGCGCTGGCGCTATCAGTTGCGCTCGGTCGCCAGCGGCGGCGAGTCGCTCGGCGTCGAGTTGCTCGACTGGGGTCGCAAGACTTTCGGCCTGACCATCAACGAGTTCTACGGCCAGACCGAATGCAACATGACGGTGTCGTCGTGCGCGGCCGTCATGGATTGCAAACCGGGCGCCATCGGCCGCGCAGCGCCCGGACATACGCTTGCCATCGTCGATGCCGACGGCCAGGTGCTGCCTCCCGGCAGCGACGGCAACATCGCCGTGCAGCGTCCCGACCCCGTGATGTTCTTGCAGTACTGGAATAATCCGCAGGCCACGCAAGACAAGTTCGTCAGCGACTGGCTGCTCACCGGCGACACCGGTTGCATGGACGAGGACGGCTACATCCGCTTCGTCGGCCGCGACGACGACGTTATCACCTCCGCCGGCTACCGCATCGGCCCGGGCGAGATCGAAGACAACATCCTGCAGCACGCCGCCGTCAAGATGGTCGCGGTGATCGGCTCGCCCGATCCGCAGCGCACCGAAATCGTGGTCGCCGTGATCGTGCTCAATGACGGCATCACCGGCGACGACAAGCTCAAGCGCGAGATCCAGGAACACGTCAAGGTGAAGCTGGCCGCGCACGAATATCCACGTGAGATTTTCTTCGTGGATGAATTGCCGATGACGACCACCGGCAAAGTGATCCGGCGCGAATTGCGTGCGCGCGTAGGTGACTGGCGCAAGCTGGGCGACGCCGCATAAAAAAACATCCGGGGGCCAGGGCCCGCCGGATGTCAACCTCAAGCTTCAGGGGATGTCGACTTACAAAAATCTGCTACTGCGTCCGTTCAGAACAGGTGACGGAAACCGACCATCAGCACGCTCTGGTTGCGTCCCGACGATGGCGAACCGTTTTGCGAATCGCCGACCACCGCCACGGCGTCGACAATGCTGCCGGCCGTCTTACCCAGGGTCTTGCCGCGCGCCAGCTGATACGCTTCCAGGAAGTAGATCGCCGAACGCTTGGAGAACGAGTAGGTTTGCTCCAGTGCGATCTGGTGGTACTTGGCCGCGTCGCTGATGCCGTTGGCGGATTTCTCGAAGGTATAGCTGTAGCCGCCGGCCAACGCCACTTGCGGCGTCAGCTGGTAGGTCGTGATCAGGCCCAGCGTCTGGAAGGTGGCCTTCTGCGTGAACAGCGATCCGGCGCCCGGCTTGTATTGCGCGTTGGCGTAGTTGGCGCCGACCATCCATTTGTCGATGGTGTAGCGCAATGCGCCGGCGATCATCTGCACGTTGTCCGAAGACACATAGCCGTTGTTGATCGCGGAGGTCGAGAAGCTGCCCGAAGCTGTGGAGTTCCAGGCGTTGGCAGGACCGGAACCATTCTTCAGGCGTTGATAGCCCAACGCAAAATTCCAGGCGCTGACGTCGTACTTGAAGGCCAGGCTGTAGGTATTGCCGGTCGAGACGCTGCCCGCAGTTTCACCGAAGCCGTACAAGGCGCTGACTTGCGCACCGCCAAACACCGGTGACGAGTAAGTCACCGAGTTGCTGATGCGCACCGTGGTGTCGAGACCGTCGACGTCGCCCGGATGGGCACCGGTGGCGCCGGTCAGCACGCTGGTCGGCCCGATCGCGCCGACGTACAGGAAGTAAGGCGTGTACTGGCGACCGGTGGTGATGGTGCCGTAACCACTGTTGGTCAGGCCGACGAAGGACTGGCGATTGAACAGCGTGTTGGCCGAACTCATGGCGCCGGTGTTGATGTCGAAGCCGTTTTCCAGCGTGAAAATCGCCTGCGATCCGCCGCCCAGGTCCTCGGCGCCCTTGAAGCCGATCTTGCTGGCGGCCAGGTTGCCGGTGCGCAGGTACAGATTATGCAAACCGCCCTGATTGTTGGTGTAGACCAGCGCGTTGTCGAGCGCGCCGTAGATCGTCACACTGCTCTGCGCGGATGCCTGCACCGATGCGCCGGCCGCGACGATGGCCAGTCCTCCCATTACCCAACTGCGTCGTAATTTCATTTCCTCTCCTCTTTTTCCTCGGATGATTGCGGTATCGCTCCGCCCTAAATTGATTCCGGCCCTGCGGGGCGGGACCGGATTCAAAACCGTTGCGCGGCCCGGCTGGCGGGCCAACAGGCGTCAATCGCAGACGCAAAAACTCCCCCCTTGCGGCAGGACGGGCCTGCTGCAATGTTTGTGTGGTCACAAGGGGAACGCCGCTGGCGCGGCGCTGATCAATTCAGGCCGCGTCCTATGTAAAGGGCGGGAATGCGCACAAGGATGTGCAGATGCTGATTGTTTTCATCGCTGTCTCCGTCATGTGTGGCGTCCTCTGCGGGACGCTGCGTCAACATGGCGATGAAACAGGTTTTATCGCCATGCTTTCTTGAATTCGTTCATCACCCGTTCCAGGTGCTCGCGCATCGCATCGCGCGCGGCCACCGGGTCGCGCGCCACCAGCGCGTCAAACACCTTCTGGTGTTCTTCGAGCGAGGCTTCGCGCAATTGCGGCGTGTGGAAATGTTCTTCCAGCTTCTTCCACAACACGCCGCGCAACTGGTCCCACAATGCCGTGACGACCTGCGCCATCACGCTGTTGCCGCTGGCTTCGGCGATGCGGATGTGGAACAGCCGGTCATCCGCTTCGTTGGCCAGCTTGTCGTTGAAGTTGCGCCCCATCGCCGCCAACTGCGCATAAATCTTGTCGATGTCGGCGTCGGTGCGGTTCTGCGCTGCCAATGCCGCGACTTCCGATTCGATCACCCAGCGCGCGCGCAGCAATTCGAACGGACCCGCGCCGCCGTCGGGAATGAAACCGACCGGCTTGGTCGCCGCGTCGCACACATAGATCCCCGAACCACCCCGCACTTCCACCAGTCCCTGCACTTCCAGAGCGATGATCGCCTCGCGCACCGAGGTGCGGCTGATTTCAAACCGTTCCGCCAGGCTGCGCTCGGAAGGCAGGCGTTCGCCCACCTTGAACTCGCCCTGCAGGATCAGATCCGCAATCTGCTCCGCCAGCCGCTGATACGAACGCTCCGGCGCTGCTACCGGTTCCAGCAATTCCGAACGCACTGCTTTCTTCACTACCTTGCTTACTGCCTTATCCACATTTGCGGCTGATGATCGACTCTGACGATCTGCCATAACACCCTCTTTTTTGCTTTAAATTGGTCTATCCACTGTATAGAAAAGCAGCGTTCAAAGCAAACAGTGGCCAACCAATTTCAGCGATACTCTCATTTTGGTCTAACCATGTCAACGATTACGCAGACCAATCTGTGGCTTAAAAACAAATGCTTACGGCTGATACCGGTGTTGCCACAACCAAATTGGAATGCCATAATCAATATTGGTTAGACCAAATTATTTTTTCACCCAGAACAGCAGGACGCCCGGCAGCGTATCCGGACCGTCCGGCATCGAGACAAGGAATCGCATCCATGAAGATCCTCAGCGCCAAGGTCATCGTGACCTGCCCGGGCCGCAACTTCGTCACACTCAAGATAGAAACCGACCAGGGCATTTACGGTATTGGCGACGCCACCCTCAATGGACGCGAACTCGCGGTCAAATCCTATCTTGAAGACCACATCATTCCCTGCCTGATCGGCCGCGATGCATCGCGCATCGAGGACACCTGGCAATACCTGTATCGCGGCGGCTACTGGCGGCGCGGCCCGGTCACCATGACCGCCATCGCCGCCGTCGACATGGCGCTGTGGGATATCAAGGGCAAGGCCGCCAATCTGCCGGTCTATCAGCTGCTGGGCGGCAAGAGCCGCGACGCCGTGATGGTCTACGGCCACGCAAACGGCCGCGACCACGCCGAAGCGCTGGACGCCGTCGGCCACTATATCGACATGGGTTACAAGGCAATCCGCGTGCAGTCGGGCGTACCGGGACTGGACAAGGCCTACGGCGTCGGCAAGGGCAACATGTACTATGAACCGGCCGACAAGGGCCTGCCCGACGAAGAGATCTGGGATACCCCGCTATACCTGCGCCACACGCCCGACCTGTTTGAAAAGGTGCGCGTCAAATACGGCAGCGATCATCATCTGCTGCATGATTGCCATCACCGCCTGAAACCGATCGAAGCAGCGCAGCTGGGCAAATCGCTGGAGCAGTTCAAGCTGTTCTGGATGGAAGACGCCACCCCGGCAGAGAACCAGGAAGCCTTCAGGCTGATCCGCCAGCACACCACCACGCCGCTGGCCGTGGGTGAAATCATGAGCTCGATCTGGGATTGCAAGGACCTGATCCAGAACCAGCTGATCGACTACATCCGCACCACCGTGGTCCACGCCGGCGGTATCACGCATCTGCGCCGCATCGCCGATCTGGCCTCGCTGTATCAGGTGCATACCGGCTGCCACGGCGCTACCGACCTGTCGCCGGTGAGCATGGCGGCGGCGCTCAACTTCAACATGTGGGTGCCGAATTTCGGCATCCAGGAATACATGCGCCACACGCCCGAAACCGACGCGGTCTTCCCGCATGGCTACCACTTCGACAAGGGCTATCTGATGCTGCCCGACGCGCCGGGACTGGGCGTGGACATCGATGAAGCGGCGGCGCTCAAATTCCCCTATGAGCGCGCTTATCTGCCGACTTGCCGCCTGCGCGACGGCACGGTGTGGAATTGGTAAGTCAACAATTTTCCATGCAATAAAAAATGCCGCACATGTGCGGCATTTTTTTCGCCCGGAAAAACTCAGGCGCCGCGCGCGCGGTCTTCCTTGAACTTCGCCACAAATTGCTTGAACTGTCCGTCATCGATGGCGGCGCGGATTTCCTTCATGATCTGCAGGTAGTAGTGCAGATTGTGAATCGTGTTCAGACGCGCACCGAGGATTTCGCCGGTGCGGTGCAGGTGATGCAGGTAGGCGCGCGAGAAGTTCTTGCAGGCGTAGCAATCGCAGGTTTCGTCGAGCGGCTTGGTGTCTTCCTTGTAACGCGCGTTCTTGATCTTGATATCGCCGAAGCGCGTGAACAGCCAGCCGTTGCGCGCATTGCGCGTCGGCATCACGCAGTCGAACATGTCCACCCCGCTGGCCACGCCTGCGACCAGATCTTCCGGCGTGCCGACGCCCATCAGGTAGTGCGGCTTGTCGGCCGGCAGGCGCGGGCCGATGTGCTCCAGCACGCGCATCATGTCTTCCTTCGGCTCGCCCACCGACAGGCCGCCGATGGCGATGCCGTCGAAACCGAGTTCGTTCAGGCCCGCCAGCGATTCGTCGCGCAGGGTTTCGAACATGCCGCCCTGCACGATGCCGAACAGCGCGTTGGGGTTTTCGCCGCCCTTGAATTCATCCATTGAACGCTTGGCCCAGCGCAGCGACATGCGCATCGATTGCGCCGCTTCCACTTGCGTGGCGGGACGGCCGTCGATTTCATACGGCGTACATTCGTCGAACTGCATGACGATGTCGGAGTTCAGCACGCGCTGGATCTGCATCGACACTTCCGGCGACAGGAACAGCTTGTCGCCGTTGATCGGCGAGGCGAAGTGCACGCCTTCCTCGGTGATCTTGCGCATATCACCCAGCGAGAATACCTGGAAGCCGCCGGAGTCGGTCAGGATGGGTTTGTCCCAGCCCATGAAGCCGTGCAGGCCGCCGAACTTGGCCATCACCTCCAGCCCCGGGCGCAGCCACAGATGGAAGGTATTGCCGAGGATGATGTGGGCGTCGATCTCTTTCAGTTCCAGAGGCGACATCGCCTTGACCGAACCATAGGTGCCGACCGGCATGAAGATCGGTGTTTCGACAACGCCGTGGTTCAGTTTGACACGACCGCGACGGGCGTTGCCGTCGGTTTTTAGCAGGGTAAATTCAAGCATGATCAGACGTTAGAGCGTCACAGGTTAAGAGCATGGCGTCGCCATAGCTGAAGAAACGATATTGCTGCGCGATGGCATGCGCGTACGCCGCACGGATATTGTCGTAGCCGGCGAAAGCCGAGACCAGCATCAGCAGCGTCGACTTGGGCAAATGGAAGTTGGTGATGAGGCGATCCACCGTTTTGAAGGTATAGCCCGGCGTGATGAACAACTTCGTGTCGGCGCTGCCGGCTTCCAGCGCGCCCGACTGCGATGCGGATTCCAGCGCGCGCATGCTGGTGGTGCCGACAGCGACGATTTTGCCGCCGGCCGCCTTCACCGCACGCACCTTGTCCACGGTCTCCTGCGCGATGGTGTACCACTCGCTGTGCATCTTGTGTTCGGACAAATCTTCGACGCGCACCGGCTGGAAAGTGCCGGCGCCGACGTGCAGCGTGACGAAAGCGGTGTCGATGCCTTTTGCCTTCAATTGCGCCAGCAAGGCCTCGTCAAAATGCAGGCCCGCTGTCGGTGCGGCAACCGCGCCCGGCTCTTTCGCGTATACGGTCTGATAGCGCGCCTCGTCGAACTCGTCGGCTGCATGCTCGATGTAAGGCGGCAACGGCAGGCTGCCGTATTGCTCCAGCAGCTCAAACACGTCCGACGGAAACTGCAGCGTATAGAACTCGCCGTAGCGCTCGCCGACGACCACGTCGAAGGCATCGGCCAGGCGGATGCCCGTGCCCGGCGGCGGCGACTTGGAGGCGCGCACCTGCGCATGCACGCTGCGGTTGTCCAGCACGCGCTCGACCAGCACCTCGACCTTGCCGCCGGTCTCCTTGAGGCCGAAGAAACGCGCCTTCAGCACGCGCGTATTGTTGAACACCAGCAGGTCGCCCGGCGCCAGCAGGTCGACCACATCGGCAAAGCGGCGGTCGGTCAGCGCAAGGCTGCCTGACTGCGCGTCAACCTGCAACAGGCGCGAGGCGCTGCGCTCGGGCAGCGGAAGCTGCGCGATCAGCCCGGGCGGCAAGTCGAAATCGAAATCGGAAAGTGAATACATGAAAATAGGCCATGAAAGCGGCAAAGCATCAAATACTGTAATAAATACTGTAAATAAGCACAGTGAAATCACAGTAAAATAGCGCCGAACCCTCTATTTTACGCTTTCTCGACATAGAAACCCTCTGCATGCCAGCACCGAAGAAGAAAGCTTCTGCCGACAGCACCAAAACAGCGGCCACTGCGGCCAAGGCCGCCAGGAGCGCCCCGCCGCTGAGCAACGCCCAGAAAGCGCTGAACAAGCTGGCCAAGCTGGGCCTGCGCAGCGACATGGACCTGGCGCTGCACCTGCCGCTGCGCTACGAGGACGAAACCCAGGTCATGAGCATCCATGACGCCAGCCTGCGCGGCACGCAAGTCGTGCAGGTCGAAGGCGTGGTCACCAAGAACGACGTCCAGTTCCGTCCGCGCCGCCAGCTGGTCGTGACGATCGCCGACGACAGCGGCCCGCTGGTAATGCGCTTCCTTAATTTCTACGGCAGCCAGGCCACGCAACTTGCCGAAGGCGTGCGCGTCCGTGTGCGCGGCGAACTGCGCCACGGGTTCTTCGGCGCCGAGATGGTCCATCCGGCATATAAAGTCGTGCTGGAAGGCGCCCCCTTGCCGACCGCGCTGACGCCGGTCTATCCGGCCGGCGAAGGCTTGTCCCAAGCCTACCTGCGCAAGGCCATCAGCGGTGCGCTGTCGCGCATCGACTGGCGCGACACGCTGCCGCCGGCGATGCTGGCCGAACTCAAGCTGGATGGTTTCGAAACCTCGGTGCGCCAGCTGCACAATCCACCCGTCGACGTCGATGAATACGCGCTGGAGGAGCGCTCGCATCCGGCCTGGATCCGCATGAAGTTCGATGAACTGCTGGCGCAGCAGCTGTCGCTCAAGCGCGCCCAGGCTGCGCGCCGTTCCCGCAACGCCAGCGCGTTGCCGACCATCGGCAAGATCTCCAAGGCCTTCATCAAGCAGTTGCCGTTCAAGCTGACCGGCGCCCAGCAACGCGTGCTGGAAGAAATTCGCCATGACCTGCAGGAGTCTTTCCCGATGCAGCGGCTGCTGCAGGGCGACGTCGGCAGCGGCAAGACCGTGGTCGCCGCCCTCGCGGCTGCGCAAGCCATCGACAGCGGCTTCCAGGCGGTGCTGATGGCGCCGACCGAAATCCTGGCCGACCAGCACTTCCGCAAGATCGCGGCCTGGATGGAGCCGCTCGGCGTCAAGGTCGCCTGGCTCACGGGCAGCCTGAAGAAGAAAGAGAAAGCCGCCGCCAATGTCCTCATCGAATCCGGCGAAGCGCGCCTGGTGATCGGCACGCATGCGCTGATCCAGGACAACGTGCAGTTCCAGAAACTCGGCCTGGTGATCGTCGACGAGCAGCATCGCTTCGGCGTCGGCCAGCGGCTGGCGTTGCGCAACAAGGCAAGGGACGGAGATGCGGATATCAACGCCGCGCCGCAAACCGTGCCGCATCAGCTGATGATGTCGGCCACGCCGATTCCGCGCACGCTGGCGATGACCTACTACGCCGATCTGGAAGTCTCGGTGATCGACGAGCTGCCGCCCGGCCGCACGCCCATCGTCACGCGCACCATCGACCAGAACCGCCGCGACGAAGTGATCGCGCGTGTACACGCAGCGGCGCAGGAAGGCCGCCAGGTGTACTGGGTCTGCCCGCTGATCGAGGAATCCGAAGCCTTGCAGCTGCAGACCGCCACCGACACCTATTCCATGCTGGCCGAGGCGCTGCCCGATCTCCGCATCGGACTGGTTCACGGCCGCCTCAGGCAAGCCGAGAAACAAGACGTGATGGACGCCTTCAGTCGCGGTGAAATCCACGTCCTGGTCGCCACCACCGTGATCGAAGTCGGCGTCGACGTCCCCAACGCGTCGCTGATGGTGATTGAACACGCCGAGCGTTTCGGCCTGTCGCAGCTGCATCAATTGCGCGGTCGCGTCGGTCGCGGCGCCGCCGCCAGCGCCTGCATCCTGCTGTACCAGAGCCCGCTGGGCGGCACCGCCAAGCAGCGCCTGATGACCATGCGCGAAACCGCCGACGGTTTTGAAATCGCCCGCCGCGACCTCGAAATCCGCGGCCCCGGCGAATTCCTCGGCGCGCGCCAGTCGGGCGAAGCGCTGCTGCGTTTCGCCGATCTCGGCACCGACCAGTGGCTGGTGGAGAAGGCGCGCAACCTGGCGCAGACGCTGCTGCAAAATGACGACGCCATCGTCGATGCGCATTTACAGCGATGGCTGGGCGGCAAGGAAGATTTCCTCAAAGTCTGACGATACGGGGCCGATTTCTGCGGCCGGCGTCGTCCGTGCACTGTCCGTGCATTTACAAGCCGGCCGACTTCAACGACATTAGCGTTTTTCGAACGGAGACTTCATGGATCAGGTCCTGCCCGCCGTCGCCCCCGGCTCTGCCCCCTCATACAACAGCAACGATAACAGCAGCAACGACAATGACGCCCTGCACTCGCCGGTCAGCATCCTGTCCGGCCGCCTGCGCATCGCCCTGGGGGTGGTGCAAGGCGTACTGCTGTACGCGCTGTATTCGAACTGGACGGCCAAGACCGGGCTGGCGACCCAGCCGCTGCTGTTCGCACCGGCGCTGATGCTGGCGGCGTTCCTGCCGGTCGTGGCGGTGTCCGGCATCGGCCATCTGTCGCGACGCAACCTGCGGATCTGGCTGGCCGCGCTGGCCGTGATCCTGTCCGGCCTGGGCGCCTATGACGCCTGGCGCTCCGACCTGTCGTCATTGCTCCCGCAGTCGGCATCGGCCGGCAAAATCAGCGGCGACATGGACGGCAGCCCGGACATCCTGCCTTCCGCCACGCTGTTCGTGCTGGCCGTGGTCGGCCTGTTCATCGCGCAAGCCATGATGCTGGCCGGCGACGCCGATGGCAGGCGCATCGCGACCTATCGCAGCTATTTCGAAATGGCGTGGAAGCTGCTGGTGCAACTGCTGTTCGCAGCCCTGTTCACCGGCTTGTTCTGGCTCGTGCTGGAAACCGGCAACGCGCTGTTCTCGCTGATCAAGCTCGACTTCCTCGGCAAGCTGCTCGACAAGAGCTGGTTCAACATTCCCGTCACCACGCTGGCGTTCTCCTCGGCATTGCACCTGAGCGACGTGCGGCCGCAAATCGTCGCAGGAATCCGCAAGCTGCTGCTGACCTTGCTGTCGTGGCTGCTGCCGATGGCGACCATCGTGATCGGCGCTTTTTTGCTGAGCATACTGGCTACCGGCCTGGAGCCGCTGTGGCAGACGCGGCGCGCCAGCCACGTACTGCTCGGCGCCACCGCGCTGCTGGTGGTGCTGATCAATACCGTTTATCAGGACGGCAATCACCTGACGCCGCGCACGCATCGCTTCTTCACTGCCTGCTTGCGCATCGCCTGCCTGCTGCCGGCGCCGCTGGTCTTGCTGGCGGTGTATTCGCTGGGATTGCGCGTGGCCGAATACGGCTGGACCGTGAGCCGCGTGGCTGCGGCAACGTGTGCGCTGGTGGCGGCGATGTATGCGGCCGGCTATGCGCTGGCGGCGCTGCGCCTGCACGACAGGCTGCAACGCATCTCGTCCACCAACGTGCTGGCGAGTTTCGCCATCCTGATCGTATTCCTTGCGCTACTGTCGCCGCTGGCCGATCCGGCGCGCATTGCCGTGGCCGATCAATTGCATCGCCTGGCCACGGGCAAGACTCTACCGGCGCGTTTCGATTTCCATTTCCTGCGCTTCAACGGCGCACGTTTCGGCGTGCAGGAACTAAAGCAGCTGAGCGAACAGAAGAATCCCGCCTATCCCGTCCTGGCAGGGGAAAAGGCGCGACTGGCGCTGGCCGCCCAGGACCGCTGGAACCGCGAGGAACTGGATGAAATCGCACCCGATGCGGCGAAGAATATTCGCGTGCATCCGGCCGGCAAGACATTGCCGAAAGGATTCCTCGCGCAGGATTGGCGCAACGACAAGCAACGATGGAGCTTGCCCTCCTGCATGACGCGCGGCGATCGCCAATGCGACGCCTATCTGGTCAAACCCGCAGCGGATGCGGAAGAGCAGGTGCTGGTCTTCGACGGCAACAGCATGCCGGCCTTGTTCGCTGCGGGGCCTGCCGACCCTGCCAGCCCTGCCGGAGAGTGGCGGCTTTTGGGCAAGCTGATGGTGACGCCTTCCTGCATCGAAGAACTGAAGCAGGCGGCAGGACGCGGCGCCCTGGACTGGAAGCTGCCGCTGCAGCGCGACATCGACATCAACGGCGTGCGCCTGCGCATGCAGGCGGAGCAGACGGTGACGAAGTGCGCGCCGGACGAACTCAGGAAGTAGAACGCATCGCATGCCTGTCGATGAATTGCGCGCTCGTCGTCAGGGGAAGCTTTTCATGTACGCCAGCAAGTTGTTCAGGTCTTGCTCGTTGCTGATGCCCCAGAAGCGCATTTTGGTCCCCGGCACCACATCGCCCGGGGATTTCAGGAAGGCGCGCAGCTTGTCCTCGGTCCAGACGATGCGCGAATTCTGCATCGCCGCCGAGTAGCGGTAGTCCCTGGTCGCTGCCGCGGGACGGCCGACGATGCCGTTGAGCTGCGGGCCGAAGCCGGCGCGCGCCGACGGCCCGATCTGATGGCAACTGGCGCATTTGGCGAACGCCGCCTTGCCGGCGACGGCGTCGCCGGCAGAATGGGCGAGGGCCTGGCCGGGCCAGGTCAGGCCCGGCCAGAGCCCGGTCGCCAGCAATGCCAGCGCGGCCGCTTTACCTGTCTTCTTACCCCGTTTCATCCCTGCAAATCCTGTGATCGCCCCTGTCATTGGCGGCAACTTTATCACGCGGCGCCCACCCTGCATGCGGCTCGCAAATGAGCTATAGTCTGCGGATACCAGCTCGCAGAAATCGTATGACACTCACCGAACTCAAATACATCGTCGCCGTCGCCCGGCAAAAGCATTTCGGCCATGCCGCCGAAGCCTGTTTCGTGGCGCAGCCGACCTTGTCGGTCGCCATCAAGAAACTGGAAGATGAACTGGGCGTCGTCATCTTCGAGCGCGGCGGCACCGAAGTGTCCGTCACGCCGCTCGGTGCGCAGATCGTCGCCCAGGCCGAACGCGTTCTGGAGCAGACCGCCGCCATCAAGGAAATCGCCAGCCAGAACAAAGACCCGCTGTCCGGTCCGCTGCGCCTGGGCATCATCTACACCATCGGCCCTTACCTGCTGCCGTCTCTGGTCAAGACCATGATCGAGACCGTGCCGCAAATGCCGCTGATCCTGCAAGAGAATTTCACCACGCGCCTGATCGAGCTGCTGCGCCAGGGTGAGCTGGACGCCGCCATCATGGCGCTGCCGTTCCCCGAGCACGGCCTGATCGTGCAGCCGCTGTACGACGAGGAATTCGTCATCGCGCTGCCCAAGCAGCACAAGTGGGCCGAGCGCAAGGAAATCACCGCCCAGGACCTCAAGACCGAAACCATGCTACTGCTGGGCAACGGCCATTGTTTCCGCGACCAGGTGCTGGAAGTCTGCCCGGAAATGTCGCGCTTCTCGACCGCCGGCGACGGCATCGCGCGCACCTTCGAAGGCTCGTCGCTGGAAACCATCCGCCACATGGTGGCGTCCGGCATCGGCATCACCGTGCTGCCGCGCGCCTCGGTGACCGACATGCATGCCAAGGACGGCACCGTGCGCTATGTCCCGTTCACCAAACCGGTGCCGTCGCGCCGCGTGGTGATCGCCTGGCGCAAGAGCTTCACGCGCCATGCCGCCATCGATGCCGTGCGCAAGGCGGTGATGTCATGCGACCTGCCCGGCGTCGACATGCTGCATGAAGCCGAACTGACCGAAGGTTGACGTTCGCGGCGTCGGCCGGTTGGGCAACCGGCGGCGCTTTTTCCGGCAACTGCCCACGCCATCAACCACCGCAGGAGAATCCGTTTGAGCCAGTCGCCCTTCGCACTGTATGTCGACGCGCAATTCATCAGTCCTTACGCCATGTCGGCCTTCGTTGCGCTGACCGAAAAGCAGCTCGCCTTCACGCTGCATACCGTAGACCTGACGCTGCAGCACAACCATCTGCCTCAATACGCGCAATGCTCGCAGACGCGCCGCGTCCCGACGCTGGGCGACGGCGAGTTCCACCTGTCGGAATCGTCGGCGATTGCCGAGTATCTGGATGAACGCTTCCCGGCGCCGGGTTACACCGCCCTGTACCCCGCTGTCCTTCAGCAAAAAGCCAAGGCGCGTGAAATCCAGGCCTGGCTGCGCAGCGACCTGATGCCGATTCGCCAGGAACGGCCGACCGAGGTGGTGTTCTTCGGCGAAAAGCGCGCACCGCTGTCGACGGCCGGCCAGTTCGCCGCCAACAAGCTGATCGCCGCCGCCGACATCTGGCTGAGCGAAGGCGCCGACCACCTGTTCGGCACCTGGAGCATCGCCGACCTCGATCTTGCCGTCATGCTCAACCGCCTCGCACTGCACGGCGACGCCCTGCCCGCCAAACTGGCCGACTACGCCGCGCGCCAATGGCAGCGACCGTCGACACAGCAATGGCTGGCCTTGCAGCAGGCCGCCGCCGGGCGTGGCTGAACCCCGATCAGCCGCCGACTTCCCTCAACGACCTCACAGGAAACCTCATGACCACCGCGCGCTTTGCGACACTCCGCCGTACCGTATTGACGACCGTCGCCATGGCGTTGCTGCAGGCTGCGCCGGCCTTCGCCGATACCGTCTCGCTGCGGCTGATCAATGAATATCCGGCCACGTCGGTCACCGCCAGCGCCGACCTGCAATTCGCCGCCGCGGTGAACAAGCTGTCAGGTGGCGACATTGCCGTAGCGACCTTGCAGGAAACCGCCAATCCCTACAAGGGCAAGGACCAGGTCAATGCCGTGCGCGAGGGCAAGGCCGAGATCGGCACGCTGTTCGCCGGCATCCTGGGCGGCGCCGATTCATTCTTCCTGCTGTCTTCGCTGCCGTTCGTGGTCGACGACTTCGAGCAGGCCCAAAGCCTGTTCACCTGTACCCGTCCCGAGCTTGAACGCCATCTGGCGGCGCTCAACATGCGCCTGCTGTACGCCACGCCGTGGCCGCCATCCGGCATCTGGTCGGCCCGGCCGGTGGCCGAAGTCGCCGACGTCAAGGCGCTCAGCATCCGCACCTATGACGACAACAGCCGCGGCGTCTTCCAGCGGGTCGGCGCGCAAAGCGTCAACCTGCCGTTCTCGGCCGTCGGCGCCAGGCTGACCTCGGGTGAACTCAACGCCGTGCTGTCGTCGGGCGATGGCGGCGCCGGCAATCGCCTGTGGGATTACTTGCCCAACTTCACCGCGATCAGCTACGCCATCCCGCTGAGCTACACCGTCATCAACAACGACGCCTGGAACAAGCTGACGCCGGCGCAGCAAAGCACGCTGACGCAAGCTGCACAGCAGACCAATAGCGCCAACTGGGCCACAGTCAAAAGTCGCATCCAGGACAACTACGCGCGCATGACCGAACACGGCATGCGCCTGAACCTGCAACCGGCAGCCCCGCTCCGCACGGCGTTGCGCCAGGCCGGCCAGGAACAGGCCGACAGCTGGTGGCAGCAAGATAAAAATAATGAAATCCGTGCGCGCTGCGTGCCGCCGGTGCAGGCAAAATAAGCGTCAGGCCCGTACTCACCGAACACATTGAGGAGACATCCATGCCCACCAAGGAAACCCTGGAAAAATTCATCGCCCGCGTGGAAGCCAACGCGCACATTGAAGCGGTGGAAGAGTTTTATACCGAGGATTCGACCATGCAGGAAAACACCGAACCGCCGCGCTTCGGCCGCGACGCTCACATCGCCAATGAACGCAAGGTCATGGCGCGCGTGAAGTCGCTGAAATCGAAATGCGTGCGCCCGGTGTTCGTCGAGGGCGACAAGGTGGTGGTACGCTGGATTTTCCGTTTTGAATGGCTGGACGGCACCGTCACGAATATGGAAGAGCTGGCATACCAGCGCTGGGAAGGCGAACGCATCGCCGAAGAAACATTCTTCTACGACCCGGCGCAACGCCTGCCGCGCGTAGAAGAAAAATACTGACCAAAAACCTGCTCACGATCTGTAGCGAGAGGCCATCAGCCGGTGCCGGGCAGCGCGGAGCTCAGTTGTGTAATCCTTGGAATGTACTTGAGTACATGAGGATTTCGAGCACTGACCGGTGCCGGATCATGGCCTCGCAGTAAGATCGCGGGCAGGTTTCAAAACAAGTCGATTTCGCCGCCAACGGGCTTCTTGGCCAGCTTGCCGGCGTAATCGCGTTCCTTCATTTCCGTTGCGGCGTCGGTCGACTTCAGCTTCTTGACCAGCACCTTGCCCGAACGCGGGAAGTAATGCACCTTGCGCGGCCAGATGTCGTTGAGGTCCTCCGCCACCACGCGGATGCCTTCGGTGCGCAGGTAATTGCGGACGAAAGCGGCGTTGCGCTCACCCACATTGATGGCGTTGAAGCCGCGCAGCACAGCGCCGCCGCCGAATACCTTCGACTCCAGATTCTCGCGCTTGGCGCCGGACTTCAGGATCTCATTGATGAGGATTTCCATGGCGTAGGTGCCATAGCGCGCCGACGACGAAACCGGACTGTCGTCGCCGCCGCCATCGGGCAGCATGAAATGGTTCATCCCGCCGATGCCGCTGACACGGTCGCGGATGCACGCCGAGACACACGACCCCAGTACGGTGACGATCATCATGTCGTGATGCGTGTGGTAATACTCGCCGGGAAGAATTTTTGCCGTATCGCAATTGAAAGTGCGGTCGTGATACACGTGGGAGGCAAACTGTTCGATATTTTGGCTCATCGTTTTTTCCGTTTCTGGCGTGGGGGGCCGAGCATACCGACCGTGATCTCGTGATCACTTTTTTTCCGATATGTTGAAACGATTTTAGACAAGCCCCACACACCGCGATATAAGGGAATACCCTATGGGTCTGTGGAAACATCGTGGCTCGCAGCTGCTGGATTCTTTGCGCAGCAAGGCTTTGCGGCGCATGTCGAAGCATATTTTCCAGGAAGCAAGACGACAGTATAAGTACGCTGTGTTGACGGCACCGCAATGATTTCCGCAAGCGGACGCCGATCCTCGCCGGTTCAGCCGATGACGCCGCGCCAGAATTGCCGGTCCGCTTCGTATTCCTGCCGCAGCCAGTCGGAGAAGGCAGCAATCTTGCCGCCGGCGTCCCCTTCCAGCGGATAGACCAGCCAATAGGCCTGCGTGAGCGGCAGGCTTAGCGCCACAGGCGCCACCAGACGTCCTTGCTGCAGCTCGCGCACCACCAGCGACGAACGCGCCAGCGCCACGCCTTGCCCGGCCAGCGCGGCGTCGACGGCGGCGCTTTCCTGATTGAAGATAATCCCGGGACGTTCGTCCAGCGAGAGTCCGTGCGCGGCAAACCAGTCGCGCCAGGATTGCCGGTCGTGGCTATGCAGCAGCGGCGCGGTGCTCAGCGCAACGATGCTGTCGACATCCAGCGCCGGCGCACACACCGGCAACAGGAACTCGTCGCCCAGCCGCGTGCACGACAAACCCGGCCAGGATCCGTCGCCGTACCTGATCGCCAGATCGATGTTTTCTCGCAGGAAATTGACCTGGCGCTCGCTTTGCTCGACGTGCAGATCAAGGTCCGTATGGCGCACGGAGAATCCACCCAGACGCGGCGCGAGCCATTTGGCATTGAAATTGGGAGAGGTCGAAATTGTCAGGCGCTCGCGCTGCGGTCGCTCCCGCAATTGGCGGGTGCCGCTTTCAATGCGGTCAAACGCGTCGCCGACGACGACCAGGTAGCGCTGCCCCGCTACGGTCAGCCGCAACTGATTGGACAACCTCTCGAACAGCACCGCACCGAGTTCCTCCTCCAGCGCCTTGACCTGATGACTGACCGCGCCTTGGGTCACGTGCAGCTCCTGCGCCGCCAGCGTGAAACTCTGGTGCCGGGCGGCTGCTTCGAAAGCGCGCAAGGCGTTGAGCGACGGAAGTGTTCGAGCGGTCATGGACGGTTGAAAGCAGGATTGAAAGCAGGTTGAGAAATACTGGGGCCAGCCTGAAAAAAGATGCTTTGCCGCGCAGGCCGGCAGGAATTTATTATAGACCTCATCCCCGGCAACTCTGCCCAACCTCCATAAGGATGCTCCATGAATCTCGACCAACGCCTGACTGAATTGTCCATCGTGCTGCCCGCTTCCGCCGCACCCGGCGCACAATATGCGCCCGGCGTCGTGCATCAGGGCCTGGCCTGGATCGCCGGCCAGTTGCCGCGCGACGGCGACCGCGTGCTGGTGTCCGGCAAGCTGGGCCGCGAAGTCTCGATCGACGACGCGAAAATGGGTGCGCGCGCCGCACTGATCCGCGCGCTGGCCGCCTTGCGCGACACCGTTGGCGACCTGCAGCGCATCGACAAGATCCTGCGCCTGAACGTCTACGTCAACAGCACAGAGGACTTCAGCCAGCAAAGCGCGGTGGCCGACGGCGCTTCGGCGCTGATCTATGAATTGTTCGGACCGGAACAGGGACGCCACGCGCGCACCAGCGTCGGCGTCGCCCAGCTGCCGCGCAATGCGGCGGTCGAACTCGATATCGTGGTGGCGCTGGAGATCTGAAATCTGCAATAAAAAGCCGGCTCTGCAGCCGGCTTTTTTACAACCCGATGATCAGGCGATGGCAATGCTTAGTCGATGCGTTGCGTAGTCTGCGGATCGAACCAGTGCAACAGATTGGCATCGACACCGGCCGTGACCTGCTGCCCCATCGACACATCGGTGCCGGCCGTGCAGCGGATCACCATGGACTGGCCGCCGCAGCGCGTGTGCACCAGCAATTCGGCGCCCAGCGCCTCCACCAGCTCAACTTCCATGTTCAGGCCGGGACGTCCCAGTTGCAAATGTTCCGGACGAATGCCGAGAATGCGCCCGCCTCCGCCGACACGGGCCGGTGTAGACAGGTCGAAGACAGCGCCGTCGTCGAAGGTGAAACGGGCGCCGTCATCGCTGAGCTTGCCGTTGAGCAGGTTCATCGGCGGCGAACCGATGAAGCTGGCGACGAAGGTGGTGGCCGGCTTGCCGTAGACTTCCGCAGGCGTACCGATCTGTTCGGCGCGTCCCTTGTTCATCACGATCATGCGCTGGCCCAGCGTCATGGCTTCGACCTGGTCATGCGTCACATACAGGCTGGTGGTGCGCAGCGAGGCGTGCAGCTTCTGGATTTCCAGACGCATCTGCACGCGCAGCTTGGCGTCGAGGTTCGACAGCGGTTCGTCGAACAGGAACACCGCCGGCTTGCGCACGATCGCGCGACCCATCGCCACACGCTGGCGCTGGCCGCCGGACAATTGACGCGGCGTACGGTCCAGCAGCGCGCCCAGTTCCAGGATCTCTGCCGCACGCTGCACTCGGGTGTCGATCTCGGCCTTCGGCAGGCCCTGGATCTTGAGACCGTAGGCCATGTTTTCGTACACGCTCATGTGCGGATACAGCGCGTAGTTCTGGAACACCATCGCGATGTCGCGCTCTTTCGGCTCCAGGTTGTTGACCACGCGGTCGCCGATCATGATGTCGCCGGAGCTGATTTCTTCCAGCCCCGCGACCATGCGCAGCAGCGTCGACTTGCCGCAGCCGGATGGACCGACCATGACAATGAACTCGCCGTCGGCGATGTCGATGTCGATGCCGTGGATGACGTCGACTGCTTTCGGCGCTTTGCCGTAGGTCTTCTTGACTTGCTTGAGATGAATTTTTGCCATGTTATTTCTCGGAATCGACCAGACCTTTAACAAACCATTTTTGCATGACCACGACCACCAGTCCCGGCGGCAACATCGCCAGGATCATCGTTGCCATCACCATATTCCATTCCACCGCCGAGTCGCCGCCCGAAATCAGCGTCTTGATGCCGATGCCGATCGGGTACATGGTTTGCTCGGTGGCGATCATCAGCGGCCACAAATACTGATTCCAGCCGTAGATGAACATGATCACGAACAGCGCAATCACGTTGGTGCGCGACAGCGGCCACAGCACATCCTTGAGGAAGCGCAACGGCCCGGCACCGTCGATGCGCGCCGCCTCAGCAAGCTCGTCGGGCACCGTCAGGAAGAATTGCCGGAACAGGAAAGTCGCCGTGGCTGACGCAATCAGCGGCACCGTCAGGCCGGCATAGGTGTTGAGCATGCCGAAGTCGGACACCACCTGATAGGTCGGCGTGATGCGCACTTCCACCGGCAACATCAGCGTGACGAAGATCATCCAGAAGAACAGATTGCGTCCACGGAACCGGAAGTACACCATCGCGAACGCCGACAGCATGGAGATCGAGATCTTGCCGATGGCGATCACCAGCGCCGTCACCAGGCTGATCCACAGCATGCGCGACACCGGCGGCGACGAGACGTTGCCGGAAGCGCCCTGGGTCAGGACGGTCGTATAGTTGGCGACCATCTCCGTTCCGGGCATCAGCGACAGCGGCGACATGGCCGATTGCTCGGCCGTCTGGGTGCTGGCGATGAAGGCGACGTACAACGGGAAGATCACGATGAGCGCGCCGATGATCAGCACCAGATGGCTCACTGCATCGAGAATGGGGCGACGTTCAATCATGCCGGCGCTCCCTTCTGCATCAATGAAGATTTGTGCGGGTTAAGCATATTGCACCTTCTTTTCCACATACTTGAATTGCACCACGGTCAGCAGGATCACGATCACCATCAGCACCACCGACTGCGCCGCGGCGCTGCCGAGATCGCCGCCCTTGAAGCCGTCGCTGAAGACCTTGTAGACCAGGATCTCGGTGTCCTTGCCGGGACCGCCGTGGGTGGTCGCCTCCACGATCGCAAACGTGTCGAAGAACGCGTACACGATATTGACCACCATCAGGAAGAAGGTCGTCGGCGAGATCATCGGGAAGATAATGGTGAAGAAGCGCTTGACCGGACCGGCGCCGTCGATGGCGGCGGCTTCGACCAGCGATTTCGGAATCGATTGCAGTCCGGCCAGGAAGAACAGGAAGTTGTAGCTGATCTGTTTCCAGATCGCAGCAATGACAATCAGGGTCATGGCCTGGTTGCCGTTGACCATGTAGTTCCAGTTGATGCCCAGCCAGGCCAGCACGTGCGAGAGCAGACCCAGCGAAGGACTCAGCAGGAACATCCACAGCACGCCGACCACCACCGGCGACACGGCGTATGGCCAGATCAGGAAGGTCTTGTAGATCGCCGCGCCCTTGACGACGCGATCGGCGAATACCGCCAGGATCAGCGAGAGCACCATGCCGCCGACCGCCACCAGCACCGAGAAGATGGCGGTGGTGCCGAACGCCGCCAGATAACTCGGGTCGCCGAACAAGGCCGCGAAGTTGTCGAACCAGACGAATTCCGAATAGCCGCCGAAGGCGTCCTGCAGCAGTACCGACTGATACAGGGCCTGCACGGCGGGCCAGAAGAAAAACAATATCGTGATCAGGATCTGCGGCGCAACCAGCGCATACGGCAGCCATGATGAAGTGAAGCGAGCGCGTTTTTCCACGATAGCTTATGTCCCTAAAAGCGGTGTTTGAAGAGGATGTCTGATAACGATTACATCCCGCACCGGTGAGTTTCCCGAGCAGCTGAAAAATACATCGCCCCGGCGAACCGGGGCTGAGTGTCTTACGAAGGTCTTTCCTGAAACCGCAGCGCAGCGATTTTTCATCGCTACGCTGCGTTCAGCAGACTTCTTATTTGTTCGCTTTTTCGAATCGGGCCAGCAGTTCGTCGCCACGCTTGACGGCGCTGTCGAGCGCTTCTTTCGGCGCCTTCTTGCCGGTCCAGACGTTTTCCAGCTCTTCGTCGATCACGGTGCGGATCTGTGCGTAGTTGCCCAGGCGGATGCCGCGCGACTTGTCGGTGGTCTTGACGATCATCTGCTTGACGGCGACGTCGGTGCCTGGATTGCGCTCGTAGAAACCGGACTTCTGGGTGATTTCGTAAGCAGCCTTGGTCACTGGCAGGTAGCCGGTTTCCTGGTGCCACTTGGCTTGCACTTCAGGCTTCGACAGATAGGTGAAGAACTTCGCCACGCCCTTGTATTCGTCAGCCTTCTTGCCGCCCATGACCCACAGCGAAGCGCCGCCGATCACGGTGTTTTGCGGCGCGCCCGGCACGTCGCTGTAGTACGGCAACGGTGCTACGCCGAACTTGAACTTGGCGTTCTTGCGGATATCGGCGTACGCGGACGACGAACCGGTGATGATGGCGCACTCGCCTGCATTGAACTTGGCATTGGCTTCATCCTTGCGGCCGGCGTAGATGAAGTAGCCTTGCTTGGCCCAGTTGGACATGTTTTCGATATGGCGCACTTGCAGCGGGCCATTGATCTTCAGACGCGCATCGAGACCGCCGAAGCCGTTGCTCTTGGATGCGGTCTCGGTGTTGTGCCAGGCCGAGAAGGATTCCAGGTGCACCCACGATTGCCATGTGGTGGTGTAAGGACAGGTGATGCCGCTGGCCTTCATCTTGGCAGCCATGCCGACGAATTCCTGCCAGGTTGCAGGCGGCTTGTTCGGATCCAGGCCGGCCTTGGCGAACAGGTCCTTGTTATAGAACATGATCGTGGTCGAGCTGTTGAACGGGAAGGACATCATGCCCTTTGCCGTCGAGTAGTAGCCGGAGACGGCCGGCACGTAAGCGTTCTGGTCGAACTTTTCACCGGCTTGCTGCATCACTTCATAAACCGGCTTGATGGCGCCCTTGGAGTACACCATGGTGGCAGTGCCGACTTCAAAAATCTGCAAAATGTTGGGCGCGTTGCCTGCACGGTAAGCGGCAATCGCAGCAGCCATCGATTCGTCGTAAGTACCTTTGTAGACCGGGGTCACTTTGTAATCGGACTGGCTCTTGTTGAATTCGTCAGCCATGGCGTTGACGCGTTCGCCCAGGGCGCCGGTCATGGAATGCCACCAGGCGATGTCGGTGACCGCGAAGGCGGAACTTGTCATTGTCGCCAGCAAAGCCGCTGCGGCAAAGGTTTTCACAGGGTATTTCATTAGGCAAATCCTCCCAAAAAGGTGACCGATGTTATCAAGTCATTGTGACTGTCTCGTTACACCGGTCGTACATTAGCGTCTAATGCCCGCCACGGCAAATAATTTCGCTTTTTTGAGCAAAAATTCACGAGGCATGTTACATCCGTTCACGGAGACCCAAAACGCGTGAAAAAAATTTCCGTGAAAAACCGGTCGAATTCCCCGGAAATCTGCCGTTTCATACCCCGCAGCGACTTTCCTGAGCGCACCTTTATAATGGCGCTTTCTTTTTTGTCCGCCTGAGATGAATCGCCTGAACCTCTATTTCCGACTTGTGCGCCTGCACAAACCGATCGGCATCCTGCTGTTGCTATGGCCGACGCTGATGGCGCTGTGGTTTGCCGCCGGCGGACGGCCGGACTGGCATATCGTGTTGATCTTCACGCTGGGGACGGTGCTGATGCGGTCGGCCGGCTGCGCGATCAACGACTACGCCGACCGCGATTTCGACAAGCACGTCAAGCGTACCGTCGACCGTCCGCTGACGGCGGGCAAGATTCACGGCTGGGAAGCGCTGATGGTGGCGGGGGTGTTGGCGCTGGCATCCTTCCTGCTGATCCTGCCGCTCAACACGCTGACCAAACAGATGTCGGTGCCGGCGCTGATCGTTGCGGCCAGCTACCCTTACTTCAAGCGCTTCTTCGCGATTCCGCAAGCTTATCTGGGCATCGCCTTCGGCTTCGGCATCCCGATGGGCTTTGCTGCGGTACAGGGCCAGGTGCCGGCGGCGGCGTGGCTGATGCTGCTGGGGAACGTGTTCTGGTCGGTGGCCTACGACACCGCCTACGCCATGGTCGATCGCGACGACGACATCAAACTCGGCATGAAGACCTCGGCGATTACCTTCGGCCGTTTCGACGTGCTGGCGATCATGCTGTGCTACGTGGCGGCGCTGGGGATTTTCTGGGCGGTGGGCTGGCACTTCGGCCTGCGCATCTGGTTCACGCTGGGCATGCTGGCCGCGGCGGGCTGCGCGGTGTATCACTACACCCTGATCCGCACCCGCGACCGCACCGGTTGCTTTGCCGCCTTCGTTCACAACAACTGGCTGGGCGCGATGATGTTTGCGGGCGTCGCCGTGGATTACGCGCTGCGCTAGGGCCTGCTCCCCGAGAACAGGCCGCAGTCCTTTAGCTGCGCGGCTTCGGCAGCAGCGGCACCGGGTTGAGCGGCTTGCCGTTGCTGCGGATTTCGAAATACAGCTTGACCGTGCGGCTGTCCGTATCGCCCATCTCGGCGATCTGCTGGCCGCGGTTCACGCTCTGCCCTTCCTTCACCATGATCGACTTGTTGTGCGCATAGACCGATAACAGCGTGCGGCTATGCTTGACGATGATCATGTTGCCGTAGCCGCGGATGCCGCGCCCGGCGTAAGTCACCTTGCCGGATTCGGCTGCCCACACTGGCTGGCCCGGCGTGCCGGCGATGTCGATACCCTTCAGGTTGCGGTCGGTGGTGGCGGTGAGCTTTCCTTGTGCAGGCCACATCCAGTCGAGGCGTTCGGCTTCGGCCGCGGACGCCGCCGGCGTTGCCGATTCAGGCGCTTTCCTTGACTCAGCCTTTGATTCGCGCGCTGCAGTGGTAGCAGCAGCCGGCTTTGCACGCGAGACAGGCGCGGCCGCCACGGTCGCCGGCGGTTTCAGCCGCAAGACATCTCCGGGGTAGATTTCGTTCGCGTCGGAGAGCTTGTTCCACGCAGCGATGTCGTGATGATCCTTCCCGACCGTGCGAGAAATGCTCATCAGCGTGTCGCCTTTCCTCACCGTATAGGAGTCGCCCTGATACGGCGTGCTGGCGCACGCAGCCAGGGCAACGACGACGACAATCGAAATATAACGAAGCACTTTCAAACTAATCCTTGCCAAACTCCTCCCCCAATTCTTTTCCTCTTGCGGCGGCCGCCTTGACCGCCGTCACGATGCGTTCAGCGACACCATCGCCTTCCATTGACGTCAGGGCGGCATAAGTGGTTCCGCCCTTCGATGTCACGCGTTCGCGCAACAGCGACAGCGGTTCCGGCGAACGAATCGCCAGTTCGACCGCACCGGCGAAGGTCGCCTTGGCCAGTTCGACGCCTTGTTCGGCGCTCAACCCCAGCTCGACGGCCGCCTTCTGCATGGCTTCCATGAAATAGAACACGTAGGCCGGGCCGCTGCCCGACACCGCCGTCACCGGATCGATCAGGTCTTCGCTGTCCAGCCACACCGTGGTGCCGACGGCGCGCAGGATGGCATCGGCGGCAGCGCGCTGCTCGGCGCTCACGCCGTCCAGCGCCACCACGCCGGAAATTCCCTTGCCAATCAGCGCCGGTGTATTCGGCATCGAACGCACGATGGCCGGATGGTTACCGAGCCAGCGCGACAAGTCGGCGCCGCGGATGCCGGCGGCGATCGACAGCACCAGCTGCGTGCCGATGAACGGCTTGAGGCTGTCGGCCACCTGGCGCATCTGCTGCGGCTTGACCGCCAGCACGATGACGTCGAGCTTGGCGAACATGTCATCGACCTGCAACGCAGTGGTGACGCCGAAACGCTGATTGAGTTTTTCCAGCGACTCGGGGTTGAGGTCAACCACGTGAATGTTGTTGCCATCGGTGAGCTTTCCCGCCAGGCCGCCGATCAGTGCCGCGGCCATATTGCCGCCGCCGATGAAACCTATCTTCAACATATGTTTTCTTCCTGTAGAGGACTGCAGATAAAGCAAAAATCAGTGCGTCTGGCGTTGTCCGAAAATGGCCGTGCCGACGCGCACGATGGTGGCGCCTTCGGCGATGGCGGCGTCCATGTCGGCCGACATGCCCATCGACAACGTGTCGCAGGCGATGCCGCCGTCGGCCAGCAGCGCCGCCAATTCCCGCAGACGCCGGAATGCTGCCCGCTGTTCCACTGCCACTTCGGTCGGCGCGGGAATCGCCATCAGACCGCGCAGGCGCAGGCCGGGCATGGCGGCAACCGCGCGCGCCACCGGCAGCAATTCGTCCGGCGACAAACCGCTCTTGCTGTCTTCGGCGCTGATATTGACCTGCAGGCAGATGTTCAGCGGCGGCAGTGCGGGCGGACGCTGTTCGGCCAGGCGGCGCGCAATTTTTTCCCGATCAACCGAATGCACCCAATCGAAGTTCTCGGCGATCTGGCGCGTCTTGTTGCTCTGTATCGGCCCGATGAAATGCCAGGCGACCCGGGCTTCGGGGGCCGCCAGCTTGAGCGCGGCGATCTTGTCGAGCGCCTCCTGGACATAGTTTTCGCCGAAGGCGGCCTGTCCTGCGCGTACGGCTTCCAACACCGACGCCGCGTCAAAGAACTTCGAGACCGCCAACAGCTGAATATCTTGCGGGTTACGGCCGGCGGCTTGCGCGGCGGCGGCAATGCGAGCGTTAACAACTTGCAACTGTTTTGCGATTGACGACATAATTCTTTGGTTCAGGGAGGGACAACGCTGTTTTTTCAGTCAGAGATTATAAATGGACATTCCCGACCTGCTCGCCTTTTCCGTCAAGAATCAGGCTTCCGACCTGCATCTTTCCACTGGTTTGCCTCCGATGCTGCGGCTGCGCGGAGATATGCGGCGCGTCAATTTGCCGGTATTGGAGGCACAAGACGTCGGCAGCATGCTCGACGCGATCATGGATGCTAGCCAGGCCGAGGCATATCGACGCGACCTGGAGTGCGACTTCGCGGTCGATATCGCAGGACTTGCGCGCTTTCGCATCAATGCCTTCCATCAGGCGCGCGGCCCGGCGGCGGTCATCCGCACGATTCCCCACACGGTCCGGAGCCTGACCGAGCTTGATGCCCCGCCGGTGCTGAGCGAACTGGCGCTGCGCCGGCAAGGCCTGGTGCTGGTCACCGGCCCCACCGGCTCGGGCAAGTCGACCACGCTGGCCGCCATGATCCGGCACATCAACGAACAGCGCTCCGCCCATATCCTGACCATCGAAGATCCGATCGAATTCATCCACACGCCGGACAAGAGCCTGGTCAGCCAGCGCGCCGTCGGCACCCACACGCGCTCGTTCGCCAATGCACTGCGTTCGGCCCTGCGCGAAGATCCGGACGTCATCCTGATCGGCGAACTGCGCGACCTCGACACCATCCGCCTGGCGCTGACGGCGGCGGAAACCGGCCACCTGGTGCTTGCTACGCTTCACACCTCATCGGCCGCGAAGAGCGTGGACCGCATCGTCGACGTGTTTCCCGGCGACGAGAAGGAGATGGTGCGCAGCATGCTGTCGGAGTCGCTCAGCGCGGTGGTGTCGCAAATCCTGCTGAAAACCAGGGCCGGCGACGACCGCATCGCTGCCCATGAAATCATGCTCGGCACGCCCGCCATCCGAAACCTGATCCGCGAGGGGAAAGTGGCGCAGATGGTCTCGGTCATGCAAACCTCGGCCGGCGCCGGCATGCAGACGCTGGATCACTGCCTGGGCGACTTGCTGCGCAGGGAAGCGATCACGCCGGAGACCGCCCGCGCCGCATCGCGGACACCCGGGCAGTTCGCCTGAACCCGGCCGGCGGGCCATCGGCTATGATGGATGCCATCCCATTCACTTCGACGAGGCCCCCATGCCCACCATCTACGACTTCCATCCCGCCCTGCCCGACAACACGCCGGCGGCGCTGGATCAATATCGCGGCAAAGTCGTCCTGATCGTCAACACTGCCAGCAAATGCGGCTTCACCCCGCAGTACCAGGGACTGGAAAAGATTTATCGCGAGTTCAAGGAAAAGGGAGTCGAAGTGCTGGGCTTCCCGTGCAACCAGTTCGGCGGCCAGGAACCCGGCACGGCGGAAGAAATCGGCGCCTTCTGTGAAAAGAACTACGGCGTCAGCTTCCCGCTGTTCGCCAAGATCGACGTCAACGGCGACCAGGCCGATCCGCTGTTTACCTACATCAAGACCGAGGCGCCCGGCCTGCTCGGCAGCAAGGCCATCAAATGGAATTTCACCAAATTCCTGGTGCGCAAGGACGGCAGCGTGTTCAAGCGTTACGCGCCGGCCACCAAGCCGGAAGACATGGTGGCCGATATCGAGAAATTGCTGGCGGAGTGAGCCGGCTCAGTGCACTTGGCAAATGCCGTCGCCGTACGGCGCAGCGGCAAATTCCGGCAAGGCCTCCGCTGCAGCCGATAAAGCCGCCAGCGCCGGATATCGGTCCGCCGGCACCACATCAGCCACCAGCTGACGGCTGAAATACCAGGCCACCGCCGTCGTCAGCGTAGCCTGATCGATGGTGGCGCTGGTCACACTGGCCACGACTTGCGGCCGGTTGGCGAACTCCTCTTCCAACGCCTTGTAGGCCTCCTGCAGCTGGCCGGTCACGCGCGCCAGCCAGGGTTCATGCAGCTTCTCCGCCGGACGCAGCTTGTGTTCGTAGACAATCTGCACACTCTTCTCACAGGCCGTCATGGCCAGTCCGATGATGCGCAGCGCACGCTGCAACTCGCCCAGACCGGTCGGCAACAGGCTGCGCTTCTTCTGCGGAAACGCCTCGGCGTACTGGGTAATCAGTATCGAGTCCATCAGCACCGTGCCGTCATCGCAGATCAGCGACGGCGCCTTGACCAGCGGATTGATTTCGCGAAAGCGATCGAAGGCGCTGAACACCGAAATCGACTGGTGTTCGAACGGCAGGCCGAGCAGCTGCAGGGAAATGGCGGCGCGGCGGACATAGGGCGAATCGAGCATGCCGATGAGTTGCACGTAGTTCTCCTTGGTGGACGAAGTGGTCGGAGTGAAGACCGGGGACGTAAACATACCGCGAAATAAAAAAGGACGCCTGAGCGTCCTTTTCCTCATCGATACAGAGACCGATTAGTTCTTCGACTGATCAACCAGCTTGTTTGCCTTGATCCAAGGCAGGCCGGACGGGGTTTCGCAAAGCACTGCTTTGCGCCGTCCTGCCCAGGACGCGCATGCATGCGCGTCCTGTGATGATGCCCACGATCGCGGTCCGTGGTCGCATTAGTTCTTCGATTGGTCCACCAGTTTGTTTGCCTTGATCCAAGGCATCATCGCGCGCAGCTTCTCGCCGACGATTTCAATTTGATGCTCAGCGTTGATACGGCGACGCGACAGCAAGGTCGGCGCACCGGCCTTGTTTTCCAGGATGAAGCTCTTGGCGTATTCGCCGGTCTGGATGTCGGTCAGCACTTGCTTCATGACCTTCTTGCTCTCTTCGTTGATGATGCGCGGGCCGGTGACGTATTCGCCGTATTCCGCATTGTTCGAGATCGAGTAGTTCATGTTGGCGATGCCGCCTTCGTAGATCAGGTCGACGATCAGCTTCAGTTCGTGCAGGCATTCGAAGTACGCCATTTCCGGCGCGTAGCCGGCTTCCACCAGCGTTTCGAAACCGGCCTTGATCAGTTCCACGGCGCCGCCGCACAGAACCGCTTGTTCACCGAACAGGTCGGTTTCGGTTTCTTCGCGGAAGTTGGTTTCGATGATGCCGGCGCGGCCGCCGCCGTTGGCGGTGGCGTACGACAGAGCGACGTCACGGGCGGTGCCGGACTTGTCCTGGTACACGGCGATCAGGTGCGGCACGCCGCCGCCCTGGGTGTAGGTCGAACGCACGGTGTGGCCCGGGGCCTTCGGCGCGATCATGATGATGTCCAGATCGGCGCGCGGCACGACCTGGCCGTAGTGGATGTTGAAGCCGTGGGCGAACGCGACGGTGGCGCCTTGCTTGGCATACGGTGCAACGTTTTCTGCATAGACCTGGCCGATGTTTTCATCCGGCAGCAGGATCATGATGACGTCGGCGCCCTTGACGGCTTCGTTGACTTCGGCAACGTTCAGGCCGGCGTTCTTCGCCTTGTTCCACGAGGCGCCGTCCTTACGCAGCGCAACCGTGACCTTGCAGCCGGAGTCATTCAGGTTTTGTGCGTGGGCGTGGCCTTGCGAACCGTAACCGATGATGGTCACGTTCTTGTTCTTGATCAGGGATAGGTCTGCGTCTTTGTCGTAAAAAACTTTCATGGTCTTCCTAAATTCCTCAATGCGAGCGGAGCTCTTTTGTTTTGTCGTTGGGGGCGCCGCCCGGAAGCGGCGCGATGATTTTCGATCAGGCGGCGTACGACGCGAAATGCGCCGGCATGGCCTGGTCGCGCACGTGCGGAATATCCAGCTGGCGCAATTTGCGATACAGCGAGGCGCGGCACATTCCCAGTTGCCGCGACGCGGCGGAAATGTTCCAGCGACTGCCGACCAGCGCATCGATAACGCGCGTGCGCTCGTCCCCGAGCGGGCCGCCTGGTGGGCGCGGAAGGATATCGGCAGCACCGGCTTGTGGCACGATGCTGCGGACGTTGGAAACCGGAGAAATAGCCGGCCCCTCAAAATGTGTGGATGGTGCGAACGACTCCATCAATTCTTCGGGCAGATCACCGACCTCGATGCGCCCGCCGTTCATGACCGCGCAGCAGTAACGGATCACGGCGTGCATCTGGCGCAGGTTGCCGGGCCACGCATAGGCCAGCATCCGCTGCAAGGCGGCCGGTGCGATGATGCTGTCATCGATGTCCGCACAGGACATCTCATCGCCGATCATCTGCATGATCAGCGCGCGGCGGTCGGTGCGGCTGCGCAGCGACGGCAAACGCAACACGCCGCCGGCGATGCGGTAATACAAATCTTCGCGGAAGCGGCCCTGCGCCACCAGCGTTTTCAAATCCTGGTGCGTGGCGCAGATCAGATGCACGTCGACCGGCACCGGATGCGCCGCGCCCAGCGGAATCACTTCGCGTTCGGACAGCACGCGCAGCAAGCGCGTCTGCAATGCGAACGGCATGTCGCCGATTTCGTCGAGGAACAGCGTGCCGCCGTCGGCCTGCTGCACCTTGCCTTTCATGCCGCCCGGCAGTGCACCGGAAAACGCGCCCTTGCAATAGCCGAACAGTTCGCTCTCGGCCAGGCTCTCGGGAATCGAAGCGCAGTTGACGGCCACCCAATTGGCGGCGCGGCGTGCGCTGTAGGCGTGCAGCGCGCGCGACAGGTATTCCTTGCCGGTGCCGGTTTCGCCGAGGATCAGGATGGGGATGTTGCGGTCGATCAGGCGCTTGCCGCGCGCGATCAGGTCCTGCATCTGCGGATCGCCGCCACAGAGTTCATCGAGTGAGCGATAGCGTGCGCTGTTGACATATCTGCGCGCCGTAGCGAGGTCTACCGTGGATGTCGGCATGATTTGTCTCCTGTCTATGAACTGCTTTTTCTTATGTGGCGGCGGTGCCGGTTCGTGGCCGGTCCTGCCTGCGAAACTCTCATCGCGGCCGTTTCCGGCAGCGAAGGATTTCTATGAGTCAGTCGCAAGTAAGCTAACTCTGCGGCAAAGAATAGCCAGCTTATCTGATAACTTCCAATACAATATAGACACACAATTAATACCTTAAAGGTATCAAATGATCGAATTGCGCCACCTGACTTATTTCCGCACCGTAGCAGAAACACTCCATTTCGGTCGCGCCGCCGAGCTCTTGCATATCTCGCAACCGCCGCTCACGCGCCAGATTGCGGCCTTGGAGAAGGAGCTGGGCGTGCAATTGTTCGACCGCAGCAAACGCAGCGTACAACTGACCGAGGCAGGCAAACATTTCTACCGGGACACTGCTGAAATTTTTCATGCACTGGAACGGGCGCGGCGCAATGCCGTCAGCACGGGGGCCGGCAAGAGCGGCGCCCTGCTGGTGGGGTTCATGATGTCGACCGCCTATAACATCCTGCCTTCGGTGACGCGCCACTATTCGGCCGCCTATCCCGAGGTCGACATGCGCCTGACCGAGCACGTGCCGAACTTGCTGGCGGTGGATATCCGGGAGGGAAAGCGCGACGTCGGCCTCATGTATCGCCCCGAGGATTGCGGCGGACTGGACAGCCGCACGATCTTTTCCGAACCGCTGGTGGCGGTGCTGCCGAAAAACCATCGGCTGGCGACACGTGAAAAGATTTCAGCCAGGGATCTGGCCGACGATCCTTTCGTCAGCATCCCGCGCGCGATTGCGCCGGTGGTCTATGACCTGATCGTCAATTGCTGCCTGGCTGCGGGCTTCCGTCCGCGCATCAAGCTGGAAGCCAACCTGCAGCAGACCATCGTCAACCTGGTTGGTGAAGGCCTGGGCGTGGCGATGGTGCCGAACTCGATGCAGGCCATGCACCTGGACACGACCGTCTTCAAGCCGCTGGTCGACGCGCCGGTGGTGGAAGTCGCGGTGATCTGGAACAAGGACAACCGCAATCCCTGCATCCAGACCTTCGTCCAGACCGCGGAGGAGGTCTGGACCGCGCTGCGGCGTGGGCAGCCCGCGTGATTCTGCTTTACTGCCCGGCCGTCAGACGCACTTGAGGCTGAGGCCGCCGTCCACGATCAGGTCCACGCCGGTCACGTAGCGCGCCGCGTCCGATGCCAGGAACAGCGCCGCGTGCGCCACATCCCAGGCGTCGCCCATGTGGCCCATCGGACATTGTGCGTGCCGCTTGCGGCGCATTTCCTCGATGTCGCCCCCATAGGATGCCTTGAGCGGTTCGCGGATCATCGGCGTGTCCATCAGCCCCGGCAGCACGCAATTGGCACGGATGCCCGACGGCGCGTATTGCATCGCGATGTTCTTGGTCAGCGCCAGCATCGCCGCCTTGGACGCGGAATAGGCGACATACGGAAAGCCGACCCAGCGGATCGCGGCCAGCGACGAGATGTTGACGATGGCTCCCTTCTTCTGCTTTTCCATCACCGGCAGCACATGCTTGCAGGTCATGAAGACGCTGGTCTGGTTGATCGCGATGACCCGGTTCCAGCTCTCTTCACTGGCTTCGACGGGACCGCCGGTTTCGGCGATGCCGACGTTGTTGTGCAAGACATCAATGCGGCCGAAATGATCGAGTGCGGCCTGCACCATGGCCTCAATGTCCGGCGTGCGCGACACGTCGGCGGCGACCACTTCGCAGACGCCGCCCTCGCTGCGGATCAGGTCGCAGGTTTCCTGTGCGGCCTGCAGGTTGCGATCGACCGCCAGCACGCGCGCACCTTCGCGTGCATACAGCACGGCCGCCGCCTTGCCGTTGCCCCAGCCCTCGCCGACCGAACCTGCGCCGCTGACGATGACGACCTTGTCTTCCATTGCACGTGCCATGGCGTGCTCCGATCAGATGTCGAGAATGCCCGCGGCCACGAAGCCGCCGTCCACCGGCACCACATGGCCGGTGACGTAGGACGAATCTTCAGCCGCCAGGAAAGATACTGCCGCGGCGATCTCGTCGGTGCTGCCGTAGCGATGCATCGGCACGCCGGCAGTGAAGCTCTTGCGGGTTTCCGGCGAGTGCACTGCCTGCGTCAGCGGCGTGTCCACCGGACCCGGGGCGACGCTGTTGACGGTGACGCCGTGTTCGGCCAGCTCGATCGCCATCTGGCGCGTCAGTCCGATTACCGCGGCCTTGGAAGTGCCGTAGGCGGTGCGGCCGGCGCCGGCGCGAATGCCCGAGACGGAAGAAATATTGACGATGCGGCCCCACTTGCGGCGCACCATCATGCGCGCCGCATGCTGGCCGCACAGCATCACGCCGGTGACGTTGATGTTCATCGTCAGCAGCCAGTTGTCGATCGGGTAATCGAGAAAGGGGAAGGTCTTGGCAACGCCGGCATTGTTGACCAGCACGTCGCAGCGGCCATAGTCCTTTTCGACGTCGGCGAAGGCTTTGGCGATGGATTCCGGCTTGCTGACATCCATCGCCAGCGGCGCTGCCTTGCCGCCGTCAGCGTTGATCTTGTCGGCGGTCGCCCTGGCCGCTTCCAGGTTGATGTCCGAGACCAGTACGGTGTAACCGTCGCGCGCCAGACGCTGGGAAATTGCGGCGCCGATACCCATGGCTCCGCCCGTCACGAGCGCCACGCGGGCGCCGCTGTCATTTTGGTTCATGTTGTCTCCGTGAGGATGGCGGCTTGCGAGGGAAGGTGCAAGCCGCCGTTTTCAGATGTTATTAGTGTTCAAGAAAGCCGATCGAAATCCACGGCACCGCAGCCACCACCAGCAGCGCAACCACCAGCGCCGCCAGATAGCCCCAGACGCGGTTGAAGACCTTGTCCGGCGACACCTTGCCGATCGCGCAAGCGGCATAGAAGCCGACGCCGAAGGGTGGTGCGAACAGGCCGATGCCCATTGCCAGGATCACTACCATGGCGTAATGCACGTCATGGATGCCCAGTGACCGCGCCACCGGGAACAGCAGCGGTCCGAACAGCACGATCGCCGGAATCCCTTCCAGGATGCTGCCCAGCACGATGAAGATCACGATCGTGATCAGCAGGAAACCGAAACCGCCGCCCGGCACGCCCTGCATCAGCGACACCAGCTTGGCCGAGAAGCCCGACTGCGTCAGCGCCCAGGCCATCGAAGTCGCCATGCCGATGATCAGCAGGATCGCCCCCGACAAGGTCGCCGCCTCCACCAGCATCGGATAGATGCGCTTGAAGTCGAGATGCTTCAGGAAGGCATGCATGACCAGGCCGACCACGATGGTGTACGCGACACCGATGGTGGCGACTTCAGTGGCCGTAGCGACGCCTTCAATGACCGCCACGCGGATCAGCATCGGCAAGGCCAGTGCAGGGATCGCGGCAATCAGGGTCTTGCCGATCACGCCGATGGAAGCGCGTTTCACATCCGGCATCGGTTCGCGGCGGGCGCGGAACCAGCAGACGATGCCAATCGCAATCGTGGCGATCACCGCAGGCATCAGCCCGCCGATGAACAGGGCTGTGATCGACACGCTGCACACCGCACCGATGGTGATCAGCACCAGGCTCGGTGGAATCGTCTCGGTCATGGCGCCGGAAGACGACAGCAAGGCCACCAGCTCTTCCGGCTTGGAGCCGCGCTTCTTCATTTCCGGGAACAGCGCCGGGGCGATGGCGGCCATGTCGGCCGCTTTCGAGCCGGAGATGCCCGAGACCAGGAACATCGCGCCCAGCAGCACGTATTGCAGTCCGCCCCGCACATGACCCAGCAAGGCGGCCATGAAGTCGATGAGCGTACGCGCCAGGCCGCTGATTTCCAGCAGCGAGCCGAGCAGCACGAACAGCGGCACCGACAGCAGGATCAGGCTGGACATGCCTTCGTCCATGCGGCTGACCACGATCATCATCGGCGCGCCGGTGGCGATCGTCAGATAAGCCATCGTCGCCGTACCAAAGGCAAACGCAATCGGAATGCCGCCTGCGACACAGACACCGATCAGCAGCACGAAGAACACGATCAGGTTGTAATTGCCCATGGCCAGCAAGGCCGGCTTGCTGATCCACAGCACGGCGCCGATCACGGCCACGACCGCGACCGCAGAGAGCACCTGTTTGACGCTGGAGCGGCTGGCCATGCGTGCAATCGCCGCCAGGAACATCAGGATCGCGCCCACCGGCAACGCAGCTGCGCGCAGGCCGTCGGGAATCTCCAAAGCCGGCGTGGTGATGGCCATCTGCTCCGAGGCATGGTCGACGGCGGGATGGATGATCATCAGCACGAAGATGCAGACGATCAGCGCGGCGACGGTTTCCAGCCAGACGCGCCATTTGTCGGAGAGCTTGTTGACGATGGCCGTCAGGCGCATGTGCTCGCCCCGGTCCAGCGCCAATACCGCTCCCAGCATCGACAGCCAGATGAACAGCGTGGAGGCCAGTTCATCCGACCAGATCAGCGGGTCGTGCAACGCATAGCGGTAGATCACCCCGGCCAGCAGCACGCCGGTTTCCACCACCACCAGCGTTGCCGCCACGGCGGCGACAACGTGCATCACATTGCGGTTCACGCCCGCCAGCAGACGCGCCAGCGGGTTGGCCGGCGCCGATGCCGATGCAGGATGCATTCTTGCTTCTGTCATCGCCGCGTCCATTTATGCCAGCTTCCCGGTGTACTTCTCCAACAGCGCCCAAGGTTCGTCGCCGAACTTCTTGTGCCACTCGGCGTAGAAACCGGCGCTGCGCAGCTTGGCGCGGAAGGCTTCATTGTCGGTGTCGTTGAAGGCCAGGCCCTTGCCCTTCATCTCGGTCGCCAGCGAATCGTTCAGCGCCTTGACGTCGGCGCGCTGCTTCATGCCGGCTTCGTTGATATTGCGCGTGACGATCTCTTGCAGATCCTTGGGCAGGCGCTCGAACGACTTCTTGTTGGCCAGGAACCAGAAACCGTCCCACATGTGATTGGTCATCGAGCAGAACTTCTGCACTTCGTACAGCTTGGCGGTCGAGATGATCGCCATCGGGTTTTCCTGGCCTTCGACGATCTTGGTCTGCAGCGCGGAATACACTTCGGCGAAGTTGATGCTGGCCGGCGCCGAATCGAAGGCGCGGAACATCGAGGTCCACAGCGGGCTCGGCGGCACACGCAGCTTCATGCCCTTGAGGTCTTCCGGCTTGTTGATCGGACGGGTGCTGTTGGTGATCTGGCGATAGCCATTGTCCCAGATCTTTTCAAATGCAAAGACGGTCGACTTGGCGTCGATCTGCTTGCGCACATGCGCACCCAGCTCGCCGTCCATCGCCGCCCACACCTGGTTGTAATCCTTGAACGCGAAACCGACGCCGCTGATCTGCGCAGCCGGCACCAGCGTGCCAAGAATCAGCGGCGACAAGGTGAAGAAGTCGACCGCGCCCGAGCGCACCTGGCCCAGCGTATCGGTATCGTTGCCGAGCTGGTTGTTCGGATAGACCTGGAAGTCGATGCGACCCTTGGATTCAGTCGCGATCTTGGCGGCCATTTCCTTGGCGCGCACATTCATCGGATGCGTGGCCGGCAGGTTGTTGGCGTACTTCAGCGTGAATTCAGCGGCGGCGTGCGCCTGTGTCGCCATCATGCCGGTCGCAGCAGCAGCCGATGCAATGGATACGGTCTTCAAAAAGTGACGGCGTGTAACGCCAGCAGTTGGTTTGCCCATCTGTTTGTCTCCTGATTTTAGTTTTGGTTGGTTTGTTGCCGATACGAGTGAAACGAATAACTTGTTCAGCACTGCTTATGCGTCCTAGAGCAATTTGGATGCCAAGTCGATGACGGCACTGGCGTTCCTCCCTGAAGTCGGCATTGCAAGCACATTCTCTTCGATAAACGCCTGATTCGACAAGGGATGTGAGAGCCAATCGGGTGTTTATTTTGATGCGACACCTGTCGCATTGCCTGGACACTTGATTGACACCTGTATGCGGTTTCAGCCGGGCCTCATTCTGCAGCGCAGCAAATCGTCCCAGTGTGCAACGTGCTATGTTTACCGCCATCACGGCCTGCCGACGCCGCCCGCACGGGCGCTGCCGCCATAACAGGAATCACCGCGGCAATGCTGCCCCGGCCTGAAAAATTCGTGGCATCGTTTTTGCATATTGCTGTTCCAACACACTCTTTTCAGGAATCCACATGACTGCATCTTCACCTTGCATCACCGGCTGGAACCACTCCCAATTCGGCAAGCTCGACGGCATCGATCCGGAAGCACTGATCGGCCAGGTTGCCAAGGCCGCCATCGAACACGCCGGCCTGACGCCGGAAGACATCGGCTCGATCCACATCGGCACCTTCAACGGCGGCTTCCTGTACCAGGACTTTCCCTCCTCGCTGGTGTTCAATACCCTGCCCGCGCTGCGCTTCAAGCCGGCCGTGCGCGTCGAGAACGCCTGCGCCACCGGTTCGGCCGCGATCCACTCGGGCATGCAATCGATTTTGTCCGGCCAGGCCAGGCATGCGCTGGTGATCGGCTTTGAAAAAATGACCGAGCTGGCCACACCACAAGTCGGCGAAGTGCTGCTCAAGTGCTGCTACGCCAAAGAAGAGGCCGGTATCCCGGGCGGCTTCGCCGGCGTGTTCGGCAAGATCGCGCAAGCCTACTTCGACCGTTACGGCGATCAGTCGGATGCGCTGGCCGCCATTGCCGCCAAGAATCACAAGAACGGCATGAGCAATCCCTACGCCCACATGCGCAAGGATTTCGGTTTTGATTTCTGCCGCAATGTTTCGGAAAAGAATCCTTTCGTCGCCGGTCCGCTCAAACGCACCGACTGCTCGCTGATTTCCGACGGCGCCGCCGCACTGGTGCTGAGCGCCGCCGACGCCGCCAAGACCATGCAACGCGCCGTGACCTTCCGCGCCGCCGTGCACGTCAATGACTTCCTGCCGCTGTCGCGCCGCGATCCGACCCGCTTTGAAGCCGGCGCGCTGGCATGGCAACAGGCGTTGAAGCAGGCCGACCTGAAATTGCTCGACCTGTCGCTGGTGGAAACACACGACTGCTTCACCATCGCCGAATTACTTGAGTATGAAGCCATGGGCCTGGCCGAACCCGGCCAGGGCGCGCGCGCCATCCTCGACGGCGTCACCGCCAAGAACGGCCGCCTGCCGATCAATCCTTCCGGCGGCCTCAAATCCAAGGGCCACCCGGTCGGCGCCACCGGCGTGTCGATGCACGTGATGGCCGCGATGCAAGCCAGCCATGACGCGGGCGACATGCAGATCCCGAATGCGCGCTATGCCGGCGTGTTCAACATGGGTGGTGCTGCGGTGGCGAACTACGTGAGCATTCTGGAGCGCGTGCACTGACAGTTTTCCCCGCCGTCCTGACAAGCTCGGGACGGCGGCAGTAATAGCAACAACAGCAACAGCAGCGGCAGCAACAAAGATCCATATAAAAATACACACGAGCGAGACGATGTTAACAAAAGTAATGAACCTGGGGCGGCTTCTCTCCGACGTCGCCCGTCGCTTTCCGGACGAGCCGGGCCTGATCTTCGGCGACGGTACTGCCGACGGCAAAGGCGACAAGATCGCCACCTGGAAACAGATCAACGACCGCGTCGACACGCTGGCCCATTCGCTGCAAAAGCTGGGCGTGACCAAGGGTGACAAGATGCTGGTCCACTCCCGCAACAACCTGCAGATTTTCGAAAGCGCCTGGGCCGCCTTCAAGCTGGGCATGGTCTGGGTCCCGACCAACGTGCGCATCACGCCGCCGGAAGCGGCCTACCTCGGCCAGTCGAGCGGCGCCAGCGTGATGCTGTACGACCGCGGCTTCGCCAACTATGTCGACGCGGTGAAAGAAATTTCTCCCGCGCTGAAACACGTGATTGCCCTGCAGGATCCGCGCGCCGGCGAGCTCGATTTCGAAGCGCTGGCGACGCCGTCCGGTGCGCATCAGTCCTTCGACGAAGTGGAAGTCGATTACGAAGATCCGCTGTGGTTCTTTTACACCTCCGGCACCACCGGCCATCCCAAGGCGGGCATGCTGTCGCACGGCCAGATGGCGTTCGTCGTCACCAACCACCTTGCCGACCTGCTGCCGGGCCTGACGCACCAGTCGCGCTCGCTGGTCGTCGCGCCGCTGTCGCACGGCGCCGGCATCCATGCCGTCGTCAACACGGCGCGCGGCGCCGCCAGCATCCTGCTGTCGACCGAACGCCTGGTGCCGGAAGAAGCCTGGCAACTGGTGCAGCGCCACCGTGTCGACAACATGTTCACCGTGCCGACCATCGTCAAGATCCTCACCGAAGATGAATCGGTCGACCGCTACGATCACAGCTCGCTCAGACATGTCATCTACGCCGGCGCGCCGATGTACCGCGCCGACCAGGTGTACGCGTTGAAGAAGCTCGGCAAGGTGCTGGTGCAGTATTACGGCCTCGGCGAAGTGACCGGCAACATCACCTTCCTGCCGCCGTACATGCATGAGGCGGACGATGCCCATCCGAAGGCGCGCGTCGGCTCTTGCGGCATGCCGCGCACCGGCATGGAAATCGCCATCCTCGACGACAGCTGCAAGAAACTGAAGCCATTCGAGACCGGCGAAATCTGCGTGCGCGGCCCGGCCGTCTTCATGGGCTATCACAACAATCCGGACGCCAATGCCAAGGCCTTCAAAGGCGACTGGTTCCACACCGGCGACCTCGGCCACGTCGATAACGACGGCTTCCTCTACATCACCGGCCGCTCGTCCGACATGTACATCTCGGGCGGCTCCAACGTCTATCCGCGCGAGATCGAAGAAGCGCTGCTGACGCATCCGTCGGTGTCCGAAGTCGCCGTGCTCGGCGTGCCGGATCCGAAATGGGGCGAAAGCGGCATCGCCGTCATCGTCGCCAAATCCGGCCAGCAAGCCGACGGCGAGGCACTGTTGTCGCATCTGGAAAGCCGCATCGCCAAATACAAATGGCCGCGCCGCTTCGTGTTCTGGGAGACCATGCCGAAATCCGGTTATGGAAAGATCGTCAAGAAGCAGATCAAAAGTCTGCTCGAGGAGAAAGGTGACTATCGCTTATGAAAATTTCCAACAAGTCCGCCGAAGGCCATCCGGGATTTGTCGAGGTACGCAAGTTTCTTCACGCCGGCCAGCAAAGCTACCCGCGCACGCTGGACCTGGAAGCCGAACCGGCGGAAGAACTGCGCATCACGCTGCAGCCCGGCACCAAAGTCGGCGAGGCCTTGCGCGAGGTGCTGAAGCAGTATTCGGCGCGTGGTCAGCGCGGCGGCGTCGGCCGCATGTGCGGCGGCACCGCGCGCAAGCTGCATTACCACCGGATCGAAAACACGCGCGATGCCAACCGTCCGTACGACTACGGTCCGCCGCACGTGCTGGAAGGCGTGATCACCTTCGTCACCGGAGCGATCACGGTGGGCCAGAACCAGGAAGGAAAAGTATTATTGCATTGCCACGCCGGTTTCCTTGACGGCGATGGTTCGATACACGGCGGGCATTTATTGCTCGACACGGTGGAAGTGGGCGACGATCCGCTCATCATCCGCCTGTGCTTGTTTTCCCAGGGCGCTTTCGTCGTCAACAGCGATGAAGAGACGCTATTCAGTCTATTGCATCCGACACCCATGGAATCATGATGACGACATCGACATTGATAAAAAATACAGAGACGCACAACAACGACAACGACATTCAAGTAGAGGAAGGCACACTGGGAAAACTGGTGATGGCGCGCCTCAAACCCAACCAGGACCTCACCGAAAGCGTGGAAGCGCTATGCCGCCAATACGGCATGCAAACCGCCATCGTGCGCGGCGCCATCGGCAGCCTGATCGATGCGCACCTGGAATACGCGACGCCAACCGGCTGGCGCGAAATGGAAATCAACGGGCCCGGAGTGGAGATCCTCAACGTCTTCGGCGAGATCGGCTTTGCCGGCGGCAAGCCGCACGCTCATCCTTTGCAGGGAGTGGTGGCGGATGTGGATGGGAAGATCTTTGCGGGACGCTTTGTGCGCGGCGCGAATCTGTCGTTCATCACGATCGAGATTACCTTACAGGAGTGGATTCCCAAGCAGGTGCAGCAGGCATTGCACGCTTGAATTTTGGACGTTGGTTGATGAAGGCGGCTCTCTTTTTTGGAGCCGCTTTTTTTTGTTTCTCTGCTTAGGAAGATTGGATTTTTCTCTCTTCGGACGACCTTGCCGGGGGTAGCCCGGCGGCTACTCACTTTTCTTGTCTCGCCAAGAAAAGTAAGCAAAAGAAGCGACCGCTGGTTCGTAGCCCCTTCGGGGTTCCCGGCGTCGTCAGGCGCAAATCGGGAGGGGAAACAAACTCGCTGCGCTCAGACAAGTTTCCCCTCTTTATCCGATTTGCACCTGCCGCCACCGGCTACTCGCAAGCGGACTTCCAGACTGGCTCGCTGCGCATCGCCAGGGGATGGAGGTGGAGTGAAAGTCACAGTTCTCCGCGGTCAGTCCAAGAAAGAATGAGAATCACGATGCCGAAGGCGAGCCCCCCAAGGCAATGCGCAGCGAGCCGTGAAAGAAGTTCCGCTTATGAGTCGCCGTTGGTGACGTGCCTAAATCGGATAAAGAAGGGAAACTTGTCTGAGCGCAGCGAGTTTGTTTCCCTTCCCGATTTAGGTGCGGCGCCAACGGGAACCCCGCGCAGCGGGGCGGCGAATCGCGGTCGCCTTTCTTTGCTTACTTTCTTTGGCGAAGCAAAGAAAGTGAGCGGCTGCCGGGCCGCCCCCGGCAACCACGGTCGTCCGAAGAAAGAAAAGATGAAGCTACCCAGAACAGCGAAGTCGGAACAACTTACGACCCCACCAAAGCCGCATCCAGCAACTCAATCCAATGCCTCACCGGCGTATCAGTCCCCGACTGCAAATGCGTCAAACACCCGATATTCCCCGAAACAATCATGTCAGGCTGAGTAGCCTGCAAATTACCAAGCTTGTTGTCACGCAAACGATAAGACAGCTCCGGCTGCAACACCGAATACGTCCCCGCCGACCCGCAACAAAGATGACTGTCCGCGCACAGCTTCACATCGACACCGGCACTGCCGAGAATCTGCTCCACCTTTCCGCGAATCTTCTGTCCGTGCTGTAGAGTGCAAGGTGGATGATAGGCCACCCGCTTGCCGATCTTGCCCTTGAGCTTGCCGGCCAGTTCGGCTTCGAAGTCCGGCAGGATCTCGCTGATATCGCGCGTCAGCTGGGAAATACGGTGCGCCTTGGCGGCGTAGGCAGCGTCATGCTGCAGCAGGTGTCCGTATTCCTTGACGGTGGCGCCACAGCCGGAAGCATTCATCACGATCGCCTCCACGGTGAATCCCGCCGAGCCGTCGACATACGGCCACCACGCGTCGATATTGCGGCGCATATCGGCCAGCCCGCCATCCTGATCATTCAGGTGATAGCGGATCGCGCCGCAACAGCCGGCCTTGGGCGGCACCACCATCTCGATGCCGAGCGCATCGAGCACGCGCGCAGTCGAACTGTTGATATTGGGCGACATGGCCGGTTGCACGCAACCGTCGAGCATCAGCATCTTGCGGGCATGGGTGCGTGTCGGCCATTGCCCGGCATCCTGTTTTGGCGGCACCTTGTTCTGCAATTTCTGCGGCAACAGCGGACGCACCAGCTGGCCGGCCTTCATCGCCGGATTGAACAGCCACTTGTTCGGCAGCAGCGTCTTGAGCGTGGTGCGCACGATGCGCTGGCCGAGCGGACGCGGCACCTGGTCTTCGACCACCTTGCGGCCGATGTCGACCAGGCGGCCGTATTGCACGCCGGATGGACAGGTCGATTCGCAGTTGCGGCAGGTCAGGCAGCGGTCCAGGTGCGATTGCGTGGCGGCGGTGGCCTGCTTGCCTTCGAGCACCTGCTTGATCAGGTAGATGCGGCCGCGCGGACCATCGAGTTCGTCGCCCAGCAATTGATAGGTCGGGCAAGTCGCCGTGCAGAATCCGCAATGCACGCAGGAGCGCAGGATGGCGTCGGCTTCCTTGCCTTCGTTGGTGTCGCGGATGAAATCGGCCAGGTTGGTTTGCATATCAGAGATCCGGGTACATGCGGCCGGGATTGAAGATTCCCGACGGGTCGAAGGAGGCTTTCAGGTTGCGATGGATCTTGGCCACCGCAGGCGCGAGCGGCTGGAACACGCCGACGCTCTTGTCGCCGCCACGATACAGGCTGGCGTGGCCGCCGGCTGCGGCCGCGGCCGCGCGGATGGCGGCCACGCCGTCATCGCCGCGATACCAGCGTTGCGCGCCGCCCCATTCGATCAGCTGCACGCCCTTGAGCGCCAGCGGCGGCGTCACCGACGGCAAGGAGATGCGCCATAGCGGCGCCTCCGCGTCGGCGAAGAACGCATGGTTCTGCTCGCGCAGGTCGCGCCAGAAATCCTCGCCATTGGTCAGTTCGGTGCCGCCGAGTCGGGTCTCTGCGGCAGAGACCGCCGCTTGCGCACCCGACAAGCGAATCGTCAGCACGCCGTTGACCCAGGCGCTGGCCGACAATGGCAGCGGCTGGCCGCCCCATTCATTGAGCAGGCGGATCGCATTGGCCTCGTCGACTTCGAACACGCGCGTGCTGGTGGCGAAAGCTTGCGGCAATACCTTGATCGACGCCTGCAGGATCAGCCCCAGCGTGCCGAGCGAACCGGTCAGCAGACGCGAGACGTCATAGCCGGCGACGTTCTTCATGACCTGTCCGCCGAAATGCAGCACCTGCCCTTGCGCATCCATGAGATCGGCGCCGAGCACGAAGTCGCGCACCGATCCGCTGGATGCGCGTCCCGGCCCCGACAAACCCGCAGCGACCATGCCGCCGATAGTGGAAACACCGCCAAAGCGCGGCGGCTCGAAAGCAAGCACCTGATTGTTCGCCGCGAGCGCGGCATCGATCTCCGACAGCGGCGTGCCGCAACGTGCGGTAATGACCAGCTCGGTCGGCTCGTAGTCGATGATGCCGCTGTAAGGACGCGTGTCGAGCACCTCGCCGCGCGGCTCCTGGCCGTACCAGTCCTTGGTGCCGCCGCCGCGGATTTGCAGCGGCGCGCCGGCGGCCGTGGCCGCGGCGATGCGCTCCTTGAATGCTTGCAGTATTTGTTCCATGCGTTAAAACCTTGGCAAATCGGGAAATTTGATGGCGCCGCGCTGCACGTGCATCTTGCCGTACTCGGCGCAGCGATGCAGCGACGGAATGGCCTTGTCGGGGTTGAGCAGGAAGGCCGTGTCGAAGGCGCGCTTGACCTTGAAGAAGGCTTCGCGCTCTTCGGGCGAATACTGCACGCACATGGAGTTGATCTTTTCGATGCCCACGCCGTGCTCGCCGGTGATGGTGCCGCCGACTTCGACGCATAGCTCGAGGATCTCGGCGCCGAACAATTCGGCGCGGTGGAATTCATCCGCGAGGTTGGCGTCGAACAGGATCAGCGGATGCAGATTGCCGTCGCCGGCGTGGAAGACGTTGGCGCAGCGCAGGCCGTATTTGCCTTCCATCCTGGCGATGCCGAGCAGGACTTCGGCCAGCCGCTTGCGCGGGATGGTGCCGTCCATGCAGTAGTAATCGGGCGAGATGCGGCCCGCGGCCGGGAAGGCGTTCTTGCGGCCCGACCAGAAGCGCAGGCGCTCCGCCTCGGATTGCGACACCGCGATGGCGGTGGCGCCGCTGGCGTTGAGCACTTCGCTCATGCGGCCGATTTCTTCCTCGACTTCTTCAGCGGTGCCGTCGGATTCGCACAGCAGGATCGCCTCAGCGTCGACGTCGTAGCCGGCCTTGACGAAAGGCTCGACCATGCGCGAACTGGTCTTGTCCATCATCTCCAGGCCGGCCGGGATGATGCCGGCGGCGATGACGTTGGCGACCGCGTTGCCGCCCTTCACCACGTCGTCGAACGAGGCCATGATCACACGCGCCTGCTGTGGCTTGGGCACCAGCTTGACGGTCACCTCGGTGACGATGCCGAGCATGCCTTCGGAACCGATGAAGACCGCCAGCAGATCGAGGCCGGGCGCATCGAGGCCTGCGTTGCCGAGCTCGATGACATCGCCTTCGATGGTGACCACGCGCACGCGCAGGACGTTGTGCACGGTCAGGCCGTATTTGAGGCAATGCACGCCGCCGGAGTTTTCGGCGACGTTGCCGCCGATGGTGCAGGCGATCTGCGAGGACGGGTCAGGCGCGTAGTAGAGACCGTGCGGCGCGGCCGCTTCCGAGATCGCCAGGTTGCGCACGCCGGGCTGGACCACGGCAGTGCGCGAGTACTTGTCCATGCTGACGATCTTGTTGAACTTGGCGGTCGATACCACCACGCCGTCGGCAATCGGCATGGCGCCGCCGGACAAGCCGGTGCCGGCGCCGCGCGGGACGATCTGGACCTTGAGGTCGTTGCAAGTCTTGAGGATGGCGATGACCTGCGCTTCGTTCTCGGGCAAGACCACCACCATCGGCAACTGGCGGTAAGCGGCCAGGCCATCGCACTCATAGGGGCGGGTGTCTTCTTCGTCGAACAGCACGCAATGCGGCGGCACCACGGCTTTCAGCGCGGCAACCACCTCGCGCTGGCGCGCGGGGGAAAATAAGGGGGCGACTGGGGCGTTCATGCGTGACCTCGTTTGGCTTTGGGCTGGGACGCGGCGATGACGGGGGGATTATTTTTCCGGCTTGTGGCGTCGGTTTTGGACTACCTGTCTCGCTGTTATCTTCGCAATGCCTGAAGTGTAGCGAATTTCAGCCCGGGATAGCGAAAAGCGTGGTTGAGGCGCACTGAAAAGAATTCACGGCGCGCCGTGAATTCTTTTCAGCGACTTCGAAGGTCCGACCGTGCCTCAGATGTTCTTGAACGCGTTCTGCAGCCAGTCGATGAAGGCATCCACCTCCGGCCGTTCGCGGATCTGTTTCTCGTAGACCACGTAATAGGCATGCGGCGGCGTGCGCAGGCGCACGTCGAACAGTTCGACGATTTCGCCGCGCGCCAGCAGTTCTTCGGCAAAATGCTGGCGCGTGAGGCCGACGCCGTAACCATGGCGGACCGATTCCAGCAGCAGGCCGAGATCGTCGACGCGCAGGCCGGTCGACGGCTCCGGCCAGTCCTTGAGACCGGCCGCCTCGAACCACGGTTGCCACGGTTCCAGCGCCGAGCGCAGCAGGTTGGCATGCTGCAGGTCTTGCGGGGCCTTCAGCGGCGGGATGGTCTTCAGGTAAGCCGGGCTGGCGACGGCGAAGGCCGGCTCTTCGAATAATTTTTCGGTGACGAAGTTGGGATAGTTTCCGGCGCCGAAACGGATCTCGACGTCGCTCTCGGACAGGCTCAGGTCGTACAGCGGCACCGACAGATACATTTCGACGGTGATGTCGGGATAGCGCTGCGTGAACTCGGCGATGCGCGGCACCAGCAAATGGCGCGCAAACGTCGGCGGCAGCATGATCTTGACCTTGGGCTGCACCGTGGCGTTGCGATGCGGCATCGGGAAATCGGTCAGCGTGCGCAAGGCCGAACGCACCACGTCGAGGTAGCGGCGGCCGAACTCGGACAGGCCTATCGAGCGGCCGTCGCGATAGAACAGGCGCTCGCCGACAAACTCTTCCAGCAGACGGATACGGTGCGACAGCGCCGAGGGCGTGATGCAAAGTTCTTCCGCCGCCACGGCGAATGAATTGTGACGCGCCGCCGCTTCAAACGCGGAAAGGGCATGGACGGGAGGAAGGCGTGTTGCCATGTCTTGTTCTACCTGCTGTTATTGTGGGACGGCCACCATGCGGCGCGTCCCGGGGTGCTGCTTGCTATTGGATGCAAGGTAATCAAACGATTACCAACGTACGATCTTGCCCGGATTCATGATGTTCTTCGGATCGAGCGCATGCTTGATCGCACGCATCACGTCGATGGCGCCGGCGCCGTGTTCCTGCACCAGGAAATCCATCTTGTGCAGGCCGACGCCGTGTTCACCGGTGCAGGTGCCGTCCATTTCAAGGGCGCGCGTCACCATGCGTTCGTTGACGCCTTCGGCGCGGGCGATGTCGGCCGGATCGTTGGGATCGACCATCATCTGCACGTGGAAATTGCCGTCGCCGACGTGACCGATGATCGCGTGGATCAGGCCCTGCGATTCGCAATCGGCCTTGGTCTCCAGCACGCATTCGGCCAGGCGCGAAATCGGCACGCAGCAATCGGTGGAGATTGCGCGCGCACCCGGGCGCATCTGTAGCAGCGCAAAGTAGGCGTTGTGACGGGCGGTCCACAAGCGCGTGCGATCTTCCGGACGCGTGGCCCATTCGAAACCGAGCGCATTGTTGTCGCTGGCCAGTTCCTGCACGACTTCGGCCTGTTCCTTGACGCCATGTTCGCTGCCGTGGAATTCAAACAGCAGCAAGGGGTTTTCGGGCAGCGTCATCTTGTCGTGGGCATTGATGGCCTTCACGCCGTTCTCGTCGAGCAGCTCGACGCGCGCCAGCGGCACACCGACCTGGATCGCCTGGATCACGGTATTGACGGCATCGGCCACGCTGGGGAAAGAACAGATCGCCGCCGACACGGCCTCGGGTTGCGGATACAGGCGCACGGTGACTTCGGTGATGATGCCCAGTGTGCCTTCGCTGCCGACGTAGACGCGGGTCAGGTCGTAGCCGGCCGAAGATTTCTTGGCGCGCGTGCCGGTCTTGATGATGTTGCCGTCGGCGGTGACGACGGTCAGCGCCAGCGTGTTTTCACGCATGGTGCCGTAGCGCACGGCGTTGGTGCCGGAGGCGCGCGTCGAGGCCATGCCGCCGATGGAGGCGTCGGCGCCCGGATCGATGGGGAAGAACAGGCCGCTGTCCTTGATCTCCTGGTTGAGCTGCTTGCGCGTGACGCCGGCTTGCACGGTGGCGGTCAGGTCTTCGGCGTTGACCGCCAGCACCTGGTTCATTTGCGACAGGTCGATGGTGATGCCGCCTTGCAGCGCCAGCACGTGGCCTTCCAGCGAAGTGCCGGTGCCGTAGGGAATGACGGGAATGCGATGTTCGCTGCAGGCCTTGATGACGGCGGCGACTTCTTCGGTGGTGTGGGCGAACACCACGGCGTCGGGCAGCATCGGATCGTAGGACGACTCATCGCGGCCGTGATGCTCGCGCATCGCCTGCGTGGTCGAAAAGCGATTGCCGAACAAGGCCTGCAAGGACGCCAGCAAGGCCGCGGGAACGGGCTTGCGCAATTTCTGCGCATCAACGATATGGTTCATTGTCTGTCTCTCTGTCTGTTGGAATAGTGACGCAAGGGAATACTGCATCGACCCGGAACGCAATCAAACACGGGCACGGCGGCTTACTCCGGCGTCAAAACCTCTGTGGGATTTTACTCTCTTGCCGCAGACATATTTTATATTTGTCTGACAACTTGAGCTCTGAACCGCGATTTTTTCGCTATGCTTGGCTTTTCATTTGCAGAGAACAACATGGGCAATCGACTTTCCAAAATCGCAACGCGCACCGGCGACGACGGCAGCACCGGACTCGGCGACGGCAGCCGCATCGCCAAGGATGCGCCGCGCATCCATGCGCTGGGCGAGGTCGACGAGCTCAATTCTCAGCTCGGCCTGCTGCTGTGCGAAGACTTGCCGGCCGGCGTGCGTGAAGAATTGCTGGCGATCCAGCACGATCTGTTCGACCTCGGCGGCGAGCTGTGTATTCCCGGTTACAGCGTGATCGCCGACGCACAGGTGGCGCAGCTCGATGCGCTGCTGGAAAAATACAATGCCGGTTTGCCCCCGCTCAAGGAATTCATCCTGCCCGGCGGCTCGCGCGCTGCGGCGCAGATGCATGTCTGCCGCACCGTCTGCCGCCGCGCCGAACGCGCCGTGGTGACGCTGGCGCAATCGGAAGCCGCCGCAGTCAATCCGCAACCGCGGCAATACCTGAACCGGCTGTCGGACCTGTGCTTCGTGCTGGCGCGCGTGCTCAACCGGCATGCCGGCGGCAGCGATGTGCTGTGGCACAAGGACCGAAACAAGGAAACCTGAAGACGTAAAAAAAGCGGCCTGAGCCGCTTTTTTATTGCCGCCATATTCAACCGTTGTTGACCACCAGGCGCGGCTGGTCCTTGCCAAAACGTTGCACGATGGAGGCGGCGATGCCGTCGCTGTCGAGGCCGCATTTGGCCAGCAACTGTGCAGCGTCGCCGTGGTCGATGAAGCGATCCGGCAAACCAAGGTGCAGGATCGGCTTGACGATGCCGGCTTCGGCCAGCGCTTCCGCCACTGCGGCGCCGGCGCCGCCCATGATGCAGCCTTCTTCGACGGTCACCAGCGCATCATGGCCGGCGGCCAGTTGCTTCACCAGTTCGACGTCGAGCGGCTTGATGAAACGCATGTTGGCGACCGTGGCGTTGAGCTTGTCCCCTGCCGCCAGCGCCGGCGCCACCATGGTGCCGAACGCCAGGATGGCGATGCCCTTGCCTTCGCGGCGCACTTCGCCCTTGCCCAGCGGGATTGCCGTCAAGGTCTTTTCCACCGCCACGCCGCTGCCGGAACCGCGCGGATAACGCACCGATGCCGGGCCTTTGTATTCGAAGGCGGTCGTCAGCATCCGGCGGCATTCGTTTTCGTCCGAGGCGGCCATGACCACCATGTTGGGAATGCAGCGCAGGAAGGCCAGATCGTAATTGCCCGCGTGCGTGGCGCCGTCGGCACCGACCAGGCCGGCGCGATCGAGCGCGAACGTGACGTCGAGGTTTTGCAGCGCGACGTCATGGATCAGCTGATCGTAGGCGCGTTGCATGAAAGTGGAGTAAATCGCCACGACCGGCTTCAATCCCTCGCAGGCCATGCCGGCGGCGAAGGTGACGGCGTGCTGCTCGGCGATGCCGACGTCGTAGTAACGGTCGGGGAATTTCTGTTCGAACCTGACCATGCCGGACCCTTCGCGCATGGCGGGCGTGATGCCGACCAGCGTCTTGTCCTGCGCGGCCATGTCGCACAGCCATTCGCCGAAAACCTGGGTGTAGGTCTGCTTGCTGGCGGCGGCCGGCTTGATGCCTTCGGCCGGATTGAATTTGCCGGGACCGTGGTACAGCACCGGATCGGCTTCGGCCAGCTTGTAGCCCTGGCCTTTCTTGGTGACCACGTGCAGGAACTGCGGCCCCTTGAGGTTCTTCAGGTTCTGCAATGTCGGGATCAGCGAATCGAGGTCGTGACCGTCGATCGGGCCGATGTAGTTGAAACCGAATTCTTCGAACATGGTGGCCGGCACGATCATGCCTTTGGCGTGTTCCTCGAAGCGCTTGGCCAGCTCCAGCACCGGCCCCGGCAGCATCGACTTGCCGACGTTCTTCGCCTTGGCGTAGAACTGACCGGACATCAGGCGCGCCAGGTAGCGGTTGAGTGCGCCGACCGGCGGCGAAATCGACATGTCGTTGTCGTTGAGGATGACCAGCAGGTTGACGTCTTCGCAGATACCGGCGTTGTTCATCGCCTCGAACGCCATGCCGGCGGTCATTGCACCGTCGCCGATGACGGCGATGGCGTGACGATCTTCGCCCTTGGTCTTGGCCGCCAGCGCCATGCCCAGCGCAGCGGAAATCGACGTCGACGAATGCGCGGTGCCGAAGGTGTCGTGTTCGCTTTCAACCCGGCGCGGGAAACCGGAAATACCGTCGAGCTGGCGCAGCGTCGACATCTGGTCGCGCCGTCCGGTGAGGATCTTGTGCGGGTAGGTCTGGTGGCCGACGTCCCAGACGATGCGGTCTTCAGGCGTGTTGAAGACGTAATGCAGCGCAATGGTCAGTTCGACCGTGCCGAGATTGGATGAAAGATGCCCGCCGGTCTTCGATACCGAATCGAGGATGAAGGCACGCAACTCGTCGGCCAGTGGCTTCAACTGAGTGCGGGGAAGTTGCCGCAGATCGGCGGGGCTGTTTATGGTATTGAGCATGCTGGGTCTTGTCACCGTTAATTGGTTTCCTGCGAGCGTGCGGAAAATACCGCTGCACTCACCGGTGCGCTAATGCGCTTATGCCTTGCGTTGCACGATCAGGTCGGCAAGTTCATGCAGGCGCCGCGCCTTGTTGCCGAACTGCTCCAATGCCTTGTGTGCGTCGTTACGCAGCTTTTCCGCCAGCGCCTGCGATTCGCTCAAGCCAAGGATGGAGACGTAGGTCGGCTTGTTGTCGGCCGCGTCCTTGCCGGCGGTCTTGCCGAGCGTGGCGGAATCCGCCGTCGCATCGAGAATGTCGTCCACTACTTGAAACGCCAGGCTGATCGGGCAGGAATACGCCTCCAGCGCAGCCTGTTCGACCACCGTCAGATGCTTGCCGCTGCAGGCGCCAAGCAGGATGGCGGCGCGCAGCAGCGCTCCTGTTTTGAGCCTGTGCATCTGTTCCAGTTCCGCCAGCGACAGGGTCATGCCGACACTGGCCAGATCGATGGCCTGGCCGCCGCACATGCCGGTGGAGCCGGCCGCTTGCGCCAGCAAGTGCAGCATCTTCAACTGGCGCGCGGCGTACTGCTCTTCGACATTGCCGGACAGCACTGCAAACGCCTGCGCCTGCAACGCGTCGCCCACCAGCAAGGCGGTCGGTTCGTCGTATCTGACGTGCACGGTCGGCTTGCCGCGGCGCAATGCATCGTCATCCATGCACGGCATGTCGTCGTGCACCAGCGAATAGACATGGATCATCTCCACGGCGGCAGCGGCGCGGCCGAGCAACTCCTCCGGCGCCTCGAACAGCTCGCCGGCGGCATACACCAGCAAAGGGCGCACGCGCTTGCCGCCATCGAGCGCCGTGTAGCGCATGGCCTGGTGCAGGCGCGCCGGGATTTCGGTGACCGCCGGCAGATAGGCGTCCAGCGTGCCTTCCATGCCGGCCTGGACGTGTTGCATCCAGTCGGTGAATGCGGCATCCGCTTCGATCCGTGCGTTCATTCTTCGTCCTCCGCAAGTTCGCCCGCCAACGGCTTGAGCATGTCGCCTTCGAGCACCTTGACCTGGCTGTCGACCTTGTCGAGTTGTACGGAACAGAACTTCACCAGTTCGGCGCCGCGCTTGTAGGCGGCGACGGAGGCTTCCAGCGGCAGTTCTCCGGCTTCCATCTGGATGACCAGTTGTTCGAGCTCTTCCATGGCCTCTTCGAAAGAGGCGGGCTGGCTGGCTTTGACGGGATTCTTTGGCATAGTGGCTGATTTCAGATATAGCCCGTCATTTTAGTGCAATCCGCCACAGATAGGCGGCCGAGGGCGTATTTTCAGGCGATTCAACCGCGCAAAGCGCCCTGAATAGAGGGATTTATGGCATAATCCGCAGTTCTGTCCAAAATTTCCTCTTCAATTCATTGAACCCAGGTTTTTGCGGATTCTTTCTCTCTTAGGTTGGTGCAAATTAATTTGGGGGCGGAGATGTCCGATCTTGCTACTTTTGCCAAACTGGCGCGCTCAAACGCGCAGCTACCAGTTGACGTCTATTTTGACGAGGCGCTTTTCAAGCGCGAAATTCACCAGTTATTTCAACAGGGGCCTCGTTACGCCGGCCATGAACTGATGGTGCCCAATGTCGGCGACTACGCGACGCTGCCATGGGAAAACGAGGGCCGCATGCTGGTGCGCAACGCGCACGGCATCGAACTGATGTCCAACGTCTGCCGTCATCGCCAGGCCAAGATGCTTGATGGCCGCGGCAACGCGCGCAATATCGTCTGCCCCTTGCATCGCTGGACCTACGATCTCAAGGGCGACCTGATCGGCGCGCCGCATTTCGGCGAAACGCCGTGCCTGAACCTGTCCAAGACGCCTTTGCAAAACTGGAACGGCCTGCTGTTCGAGAACAACGGCAAGGACGGCCGCGACGTCGCTGCGCAACTGAAGCAGCTCGGCGTCACGCGCGACCTGGATTTTTCCGGCTACCTGTTCGATCACGTCGAAGTGCACGAGTGCGACTACAACTGGAAGACGTTCATCGAAGTCTACCTGGAGGACTACCACGTCGAGCCTTTCCATCCGGGCCTGGGCAGCTTCGTCAGCTGCGACGATCTGAAATGGGAATTCGGCAAGAATTACAGCGTGCAGACCGTGGGCGTCAACCACGGACTGGCCAAGTCGGGTTCGCCGACTTACAAGAAGTGGCAGGAACAGGTGCTGCGCTTCGGCAACGGCCAACCGCCGAAGTACGGCGCGATCTGGCTGACGCTGTATCCCAACATCATGGTCGAGTGGTATCCGCACGTGCTGGTGGTGTCGACGCTGTGGCCCAACGGTCCGCAAAAAACCACCAACGTGGTCGAGTTCTACTATCCCGAAGAAATCGCCCTGTTCGAACGCGAGATGGTCGAGGCCGAACGCGCCGCCTACATGGAGACCTGCGTCGAAGACGACGAGATCGCCCTGCGCATGGATGCCGGGCGGCGTATACTCATGGATCGCGGCACCAGCGAAGTCGGTCCATACCAGTCGCCGATGGAAGACGGCATGCAACACTTCCATGAATGGTACCGGTCGCAGATTGCAGTGCAGGAAAACTGAATTTCACTCTGACTCCTTTTTGAGGAAAGCATGCAGAAAACGCCGATGATGCGATGTCCACGATGTACCCTGGCCATATCGGCGCCGACATCAGCATCCGCAGCGCCAGACCAATTCTGCAGTACCTCCGATTAACGTACGATCCGAAGGCAGCGCCGGCTCAAGCTCGCGCTGCCTGTTTTTTTGTCCTCGCTTTCGAATAGAGTATCGCCATGCAATCCCTCTGGATGCTTGTTGCCTCCTTCCTGTTTTCCATCATGGGCGTATGCGTCAAGCTGTCGTCCGACTACTACTCCACCGCCGAAGTGGTGCTGTGCCGCGGGATAGTTGGCGTCATCTTCATCTACGGCCTCGTCATGATCCGCGGCGGCACGCTCAGGACGCCCTACCCGCGTGACCACATCATCCGCGGCGGCGTCGGTGTGATTTCGCTGTGGCTGTGGTTCTACTCGTTCGGCCTGCTGCCGGTGGCGACCGCCACCACGCTCAATTACATGTCGTCAATCTGGATCGCCGCCATGCTGTTCGGCATCGCCTGGTGGCAGGGCAAGAAGCGTTTTGAATGGGGTCTGGCCGGCACCGTGCTGCTGAGTTTTATCGGCGTGGCGATGCTGCTGCGGCCGTCGATCGATTCCGACCAGCTGGCGGGAGGAATGATCGCGCTGTTTTCCGGCGTGCTGTCGGCGCTGGTCTACCTGCAGGTGCGCAAGCTCGGCCTGCTCGGCGAACCGGAATATCGCGTGGTGTTCTATTTTTCCTTCACCGGCTTGCTGGCCGGCCTGGCCGGCTGCGTGGCGATCGGCCGCATCCCGTTCTGGCATGCGCACACCGGCAAGGGCCTGGCGCTGCTCGTCACCATCGGCCTCACCGCTACGCTGGCACAGATCGCCATGACGCGCGCCTACCGGCTCGGCAATACGCTGGTCACCGCCAACCTGCAATACACCGGCATCGTGTTCGCCAGCCTGTGGGGCCTGTTCATCTGGAACGATGCGCCGGGCTGGATGGGCTGGGCCGGCATCGGCATCATTCTGATGAGCGGTGTAGTCTCGACGTTCTACAATCAGCGTTCCCAGCAACAATCCCGACAATCGAGCAATCTGCCCGCGATCGACCCGATCGCCACCGAAGTTTAGGAAGAGGAATAACCATGACCTACGCCACCCTGATTTCCGCAGCCGACCTGGCCGGCCATCTCGACGACGCCAACTGGCTGGTGATCGACTGCCGTCACGACCTCGCCAATCCCGATGCCGGCGCACAGGCGTACGCCGCCGGCCATATTCCGCGGGCACGCTTTGCCCATCTCGACAAGATCCTGTCCGGCGCCAAAAACGGCGCCGACGGCAAGTTCAAGGGCCGCCATCCGCTGCCTGAACGCCAGGCCTTCATCGACGCCATGCAGGAACTGGGCGTTGGCAAGGGCACGCAAGTCGTCGCCTACGACGCCCACGGCGGCATGTTCGCCGCGCGCCTCTGGTGGCTGTTGCGCTGGGTCGGCCATGTACAGGTGGCGGTGCTCGACGGCGGCTTGCCGGCATGGCAGGCGCAGGGCGGCGAGTTGTCGACGGCGACGCCGGCACCGGTGCGCGGCGACTTGCAGGAGCAGGCGCCCCTGGTGAGCACCGTCGATGTCGGCAATGTCGTTGCCAATCTCGACAGCAAGGCGCTGACCGTCATCGATGCGCGCGCGGCAGATCGCTATCGCGGCGAGAACGAAACGCTGGACGCCGTCGGAGGCCATATTCCCGGCGCGAAGAATCGCTTCTTCAAGGACAATCTCGGCGCCGACGGCCGCTTCAAATCGGCCGATGCGCTGCGCGCCGAATGGAATGCCCTGATCGACAGCCCGCAGACAGCCGTCATGCAGTGCGGCTCCGGTGTGACCGCTTGCCACAACCTGCTCGCGCTGGAAGTGGCCGGCTTGCCGGGCGCACGCCTGTATCCGGGTTCGTGGAGCGAGTGGAGTTCGGATTCGTCGCGTCCGGTGGCGACCGGCGCACAGCCGTAAGCGAACACAAGTCCGGCGGCTCCCGGAACCTGTTCACGATCTGAAACAGGTGCTCAGGCTGCCGGCATCTGCAAGCCTTGCACGAAGGCCTGCACGAACTGTCCCACCATCACCGGCGCATCGCGCCTCATCATCAGCACCACCGCCGACTGGAAGTCGGGCTCCCGTATGTCGATGAAATGCACGCCCGCAACGGCAATCGCCCGCATGCTGTCGGGCACGACGGCAATCCCGAAATTGGCGTTGACCAGGCTCAGCAGCGAGGCCTTGCGCGAAGTCGCGCGCGCCGGCCGGGGGAAGAAGCCGTGTGCGATGCAACGCTCGGCCACCAGGTAACTGAGGCCGCCGCGCTCGCGATGCGGCATGGATACGAACAGCTCGTCGCGCAGCTCGGCGATATCAATCACCTCGCGTTGCGCCAGCGGGTGCTGCAGCGATACCGCGACCACCAGCTTCTCCTGATACAGCGTGATGGTTTCCAGATGCGGATGCTTGCGCAGGATGGGAGTGCGCGCGAGCCCGAGATCGGCGCGGCCTTCTTCGACGTCGAGCGCCTGGTGCTCGGAGGAGGCCTGGGAAATTTCCAGCGTGACGCCGGGGAAAGCCTGAAGCACCGCATTCAGGCAAGGCCCCAGCGGCGGCGACAGCGGCACCGAGCTCGAATGCAGCAGGCGGATGGCGCCGCGCTCGCCCTTGTCGATGTGGCGCGCCTGCACGATGGCCTGGTCCATGTCGTCGAGGATCTTGCGTGCGCGGTCGTAGAAATCCCGGCCCGCCAGCGTCAGCTCGACCTGCTTGGCGTCGCGTCTTAGCAAAACGACATCAATATCGTTTTCCAGCTCCTTGATCTGGCGGCTCAGCGCCGACTGGGCGATGTAGAGGCGCTCGGACGCGCGCGTATAACTGCCCGCAGCGACGATCTCGACAAAGTACTTGAGCTGTTTGATGGAAATCATGAGCGCCTATTTTGCCGTCATCGCGAAGCCGCCGCCATGCCGTTTTGCGATAATCGGACAGCGCATTTGATATTGGCGGCTGCACCGGCTATGGCGCTACAGTCCATGCATCGTTGGCAATGCGAAAGGGCTTATCGTGTCGGAAATATTCCTTGTCCTGCTCGGCTTCGCCGGGCTGCTGCTCAGCGTCGTGATCAAGCTAATGTGCCTGCCGGTCAAATCCACACGTGGCCGCAGCCACGGCGAGTGAATCTCAATGCGCGTGCGCGTGGCTGGTCAGCACCAGCACGATCACCACGCCCAGGCCGATCAGGATCACTTGCGGAATCGTCTCGCGCAGCGTGGCGCGGCGCTGCATTTGCGGCATCAGGTCGCTGACGGCGATATAGATGAAACCTGACGAGGCGAACACCAGCACGTAGGGAATCCATTCCATGCCGCGCTCCAGCATGAAGTAGCCGAGCACGCCGCCCAATACCGCCATCAGGCTGCAGATCAGGTTGTAGACGTAGGCGCGCGTGCGCGAAAAGCCGGCGTTGAGCAGGACGATAAAGTCGCCGATCTCCTGCGGGATTTCGTGCGCGATGATGGCCAGGCCGGTCACCAGCCCCAGGTGCGGGTCGGCTAGGAAAGCGGCGGCAATCAGGATGCCGTCGGTGAAATTGTGCATGCCGTCGCCGACCAGGATCATCCAGCCGGCCTTGCCCGCCTCGTGCTTGTCGTGTCCATGGTGATGGCCGTGGCCGTCTTCTTCATGATGATGGGAGTGGCGCAGGATGGACAACTTCTCCAGCAGGAAGAATGCCAGCAAACCGCCCAGCAACACGGCGAACAGCTTGTGCGGCTCGGCAGAGGATTCGAAGGCTTCCGGCAAGGCGTGCAGCAGCGAGGTCGACAGCATGATGCCGACCGACAGGCTGACCAGGCGCTCAACCATCTTCGACAGCAGCGCGAACGAGAAGATCGCGGCAGCAGTAATGCTGAACACGCCGGCAATCGTCGTGGCCAGCAGGATGGAAAGCAAAGTGGAATTAATTTCGAGCCCCAATCGTCAGGAACAGCCTCAGGAAGTGGCAGATTAGACCATAGCTGGTTTTTTTCGGCAAATGAGGGCTACGTGGACGGACCTTCCCGGGTGTCGCCTGCGTGGTCCTCGCCCTGCTGCTCATCTCCCTCCTCGCCCCCCTTGGCGTCCCCCTTCTCGTCCTCGGTTTCATGAAAGAACAGCACGTCATCGACACGAAATTCGGGCCGCACGCCGTTGTTTTCGATCAAGCCATGCACCAGATCAAGCAGCACGTCGTCCTGATACGGCTTGCCGAGATAGGCGTTGACCCCCAGCTCCATGGCGCGCTCGCGATGCTTGGCGGCGGTGCGCGAGGTGATCATGATGATCGGCAAGGTCGCGGTGGCGGCCATGTCGCGGATGTTGCGCGTCAGATCGAAGCCATCCATGCGCGGCATTTCGATGTCCAGCAGCACGATGTCGGGACGCACGGCTTGCATCTGATGCAGGCCGTCGACGCCGTCAGTGGCCAGCACCACCTGATAACCTTCGCGCGTGAGCAGGCGATGCATGACGCGGCGCACCGTCAGCGAATCGTCGACTACCAGCACGATCTTGCGACTGACGCCGCCATCCACGCCTTGCGGCTGCTCACGCCGGAGAATGCGCTGGTAACCGTGACGCTGGACCAGTTGGATCGGATTGAGGATGAGTACGATGCTGCCACTGCCCAGCACGGTGGCGCCGACCACGCCGGTCATGCCGGCCAGTTGCGGGCCGATGCTCTTGGTGACGACTTCACGATTGCCGACGACGCGGTCCACCAGGATCGCCAGGAAATCATGGCCGCTCTTGACCACCAGCACCGGCAAGGTTTGCTGCTGCGGAATGTTGCGCTCGTCGCCCAGCAGCGCAGAAAGATAATGCAATGGCAAGCTGCGCCCCTGCCATTCCAGCAAGCCTTCGCGGAACATGCGCTCCTGATCGGCGCGCTTGATCTGCAGCACTTGCTCAACCAGCAGCGAGGGAATCGCATAGCTTTGCCGGTCCAGCTCCAGCAGCACCACTTGGGCTATCGCCAGCGACAGCGGCAGATGGATGATGAATTGCGCACCTTTTCCGGCTACCGTGGCGATGCTGATGCGCCCGCCCAGCGAGGCCACCTCCGAGCGAACCACGTCCATGCCGACGCCGCGTCCGGCAATCGCCGTGACATTGCTGCTGGTCGAAAATCCCGGATGAAAAATGATGCCGGTCAGTTCGGCGTCCGACAGGCGCTGGTGAGGAACGATCAGCCCCAGGTGCAGCGCCTTTTCATGAATGCGTGCGAGGTCGAGCCCCTGACCGTCGTCGGACAGCCGGATCATCGCCTCGTTGCCCTCCTGCCGGACCTCCAGCAACAGCCGGCCCACCACGTCCTTGCCGGCGGCCAGCCGTTGCTCTGCGCCTTCGATGCCGTGCGCAGCGGCATTGCGCAGTAAATGCTCGAACGGCCCGACCATCTTTTCCAGAATGCTGCGATCGAGTTCGACCGCGCCGCCGACGATATCGAGTTTGAGCTCCTTGCCGGTTTCCTTCGCCATTTGCCGCACCAGCCGCTGCAAACGTTCTTCGACGCCCTTGAACTGCACCATGCGCGCGTGCATCAGTTCGCGCTGCATGTCGCGCGTCAGGCGCGCCTGCTGGACCAGACCGTTTTGCGTGCGGTCCACCGCGTCGACCAGGTTCTTCTGCAGCGAAGCGACGTCGTTGACGCTTTCGGCCAGCATGCGCGTGAGTTCCTGCAGGTGTGTGAAGCGGTCGAATTCAAGCGGATCGAAATGCTGATTCTGCGGCTGCTTCTGGTTTGACGCGGCGATCTGGATTTCAGCCTGGATCTCGACCTCGCGCAGTTGCGTACTCAGTCGCGCCACATTGCTGCCGAGGTCCGTCAGATGCTGGCGCAGGACGTTGACTTCGGATTCCAGCCCGGAACGCGAGATTGAAATTTCACCGGCCTGATTAAGCACACTGTCGAGGATGCCGGCACGGATGCGCACCAGAGGAGCGGTGGCTGGGGGCTGCGCCGGTGATGCCGGAGCCGGAGCCGCTGCCGGTACGGCCGGAGCCTTGGCTACTTCAGCCTGCGGTAAGGCTGCGGGAGTCACATCTGAAACTGGCGCCGCAGCAGCGGCCGCAATGGCGACCGGCGCCTGCAACGCATCAAACAATTGCAAACCCTGATCATAGCGCGCCAGCAAGTCGTCGATCAGCGCCGCCGACGGCTCACCGTCGCGCATCATTTCTCCGATACGGCTTTCCAGATCGTGCATGTGCTGGCCGAGGTGCATGGCGCCGGCCATGCGCGCACTGCCCTTGATGGTATGCAGCGGCCGCAGCAGATACTGGATCAGCGCCGTGTCGCCGGGTGTTTTCTGCAACTTGTACAAACTCTCGCCTATCTGCGGCAGCAGGTCGCGGCCTTCTTCCAGAAAAATATCCAGCAACTCCGGATCGATGAGGTCACCGCTCTGCTCGGGAGTTTTTCCGACTGCCGCTTGCGAGCTTTCCGCCGGCGCCGTCTTGCCGTCGTCGTGGCTCTGGCGCCGGTGCGCTTCCAGCGTCGTCAGCAAAGTCTGCAGTTGCAATTGCACGGCGGGGCGGGGCGACGGCATGATGCGCGCGGCGAATTGATGCTGCATGGCCTGGAGGTCGCGCACCACCTGCATCAGCTCGCTGCAGATGGCGGCATCCAGCAAACCCGGGTAGTTTTCCAGGAACTGCATGAAGTCATCGAGCGGCTGCGCCAGCGCCAGCATCGGCGCGAACCTGACCGACGCCGCGCTGCTCTTGAGCGAATGGGTCGCGCGCAACGCTTCCGCTGCGATCACCTCGGGCGTGGCGGTCTGCCACTGCGCAATTTGTTTGGCGAGGATGTCGAGCAGATTGGCTGATTCCTCGCTGTAGATCTGGTGCAGCCTGACCGGCAAGACGAGGTCGCCGACCTGGCAGGTGTCCGTGTGATCGGCGGTGTCCTTTTGCGTCGATGGAGATTCGCCGTGGGCATGACCCGCCACCGCCGCCAGCAAGCCTTCCGGACTGCGCGATGAATTTCCATTTGCGCTGATCTCGTCTATCCAGACGCTCAGCTCCAGCACAGCGTACTCCAGCAAGGCGTAGTCGGTCGCCGTGCCCCGCCGGCCTGCGGCGGCCCAGGCGGAGGCAAATTCCTCGAGCGCCATCGCGCCGCGACCCAGCGCATTGAGCCCGACCATCCGGCCGCTGCCCTTGAGCGTATGGAAACCCCGCCGCAATACAACCACCTGCGCCATGTCTTGCGGCGCCGCGCGAGACGCCGCCAGCGCAGCGCGTATGCTGCCCAGCACTTCGTAGGCCTCGAGCAGGAAGACTTCGCGCAGTTCCGGGTCAATTTCATCCGGCTGCGGCGGCGCAATGTCCAATGCACCCATCGGCGCAATCCCGGGCGTAGCGATAACGCTCTCTTCATCGAACTTGCCGGGATAGGTCATCGATGCCGGTGCATTGTGCATCAGAGGAAGCGACAGGCTCAACGCCGCCACATTGTGGGCGAGACGCGCCAGGCTTGCCGCCTCGGCAGCGGTGGCGTTCCCCACGCCGGCCGGCGGCAGGCGGCCGATGTCGACGGCGCACAATCGTAGCACTTCGCAAGCCGCCGTCAATTCCAGCGCCTGCCCCACCGTCGCCAGTTGCTGCGCGAGCAGCTTCGCCTCATGCAAGGAATCGGGCGCGGCACGGCCTTGCAAATATGCGTCCAGCAAATTCTCCAGGCGGCCGAGGTCGGTCGTCAGTTGTGCGATGGCGGTTTTCAGCGCCGGACGTCGACGCACCGCCTCATCCGGCAACGTTGCCTGTTGCGAGGCCATGCCGGCCTCGATATCGACCAGGCCGGCACGCAAATCCCTGCAGGCGTGCTGCACGGATTCAGTAGTATCGCCGGCAAAGGCCGGTTCCGTGCCGGTGGACTCGAACAAGCCGAGCAGCGCCGCCACATCGGACTCCAGCGACGTAGCGCCGATAAACGCCAGCGTATCGGCCCCCTGGCGCAACAGCACGTGAGCCTGTTGCGCCGCCTGCGGGCTGCCGTCGCCAAGCAGCTGCATCGCCTGATCGACGGTCGCGATCAGGCCCGGCGCCAGCGACGCCAGAGCGGACGGATCCGCCGGCCGTGGTTCAGACGTGGGATCGGAAGCCATGCGCGATCTGCAGGTTGGACGAGTCCGGACGCATCACGAAATGGTGACGCGGAAGCGCGACACCGAATTCTTGAGCAACTCGGCCAGATCGTGCAGTTCGTTGAACAGGGACAGCACCTGTTCGCGGCGCTGCTCGATGATCTCGTTCTCGCTGAGGATGTTCTGGATATCGTGGGCCACGCTGTTGGCGGAAGTGGCCTGATGCCCGGTGGAAGATGAAATGTCCTGGATCAGTTCGGCCAGCTGATTCGACACGCGGCGTATGTCCGACAGCGATGCGCCGGCGGCATCGGACAACTTGGCGCCGTCGACCACGCCGGCAGTCGATTTTTCCATCGCCGCCACGGCGTCATGGGTGTCGGCCTGAATCATGCGCACCAGCGCGCCGATCTGCCTGGTCGCTGCGCTGGAGCGTTCCGCCAGGCGTTGCACTTCTTCTGCCACGACCGAGAACCCGCGCCCTGCCTCGCCGGCGGAAGCGGCCTGGATGGCGGCGTTCAGCGCCAGGACGTTGGTCTGTTCGGTGATGTCGGAAATCAGTTCGGTGATCTCGCCGATCTCCTGCGACGACTCGCCCAGTCGCTTGATGCGCTTGGAGGTTTCCTGGATCTGCTCCCGGATTTCGTTCATGCCCTTGACGGCGTCTTCCACCGCCTTGGCGCCACGCTCGGCCACCACCACCGAGTGGCGTGCGACGTCGGCTGACTTGTTGGCGGAGAGCGAGACATCGGTAATCTGTATCGACATCTCGAGCATGGACTGGCCGGTGTCATGGATGCGGCGCGCCTGGATCTGGCCGGCGCTGGTCAGCTCCTGCGCATTGTCGCGCACCTGGTTGGAGGCAGCCGCCACTTGCGAAGCGGTATGCGTGACCTGTCCGACCAGGCCGCGCAACGCTTCGACCGTGTAGTTCACCGAATCGGCGATGGCGCCGGTGATGTCTTCGGACACGGTGGTGTGCACCGTCAGATCGCCGTCCGCGACTTTCTGCAACTCATTCATGAGCCGCAGGATCGCCGCCTGGTTGATGGCGTTGGTGCGCATGGCGCGCTCTTCCTGCTGTTGCGCATGCAGGCGCTGCCCCTCCGCTTCCTGGCGGCGCAGTTCGGCTTCTTCCGCGTTGCGCCGGCTGCTTTGCAATTGCACCCAGGCGATGCCGACGCCGCACACCAACGCCAGCGCCATCGACAGCAGCATGATCCAGAATGTCCAAGCGCGGCTTTCCTGCGCCTGCCGGTAGTCGTTTTGCAGCACGGTCAGACGCTGCTTGAGGGTTTCGTTTTCCAGGAACACCAACTGCTCGGACTGCTTGGCGGCGATGAAATTCTGCAGGTTGCCGAGGATGTTGGCGACCAGCGACTGGTATTCGCTGAAGACCTTTTCCAGTTCGTTGAGCTTGTCGCGCATATCCTTGTCGCGCACCGCGTTGAGGCCGAGGATTTCGCTGCCGTTAAGGAAGCCGTCGATGATGTCGCGGAAGGTGTTGACGTCCTTGCCGAGCAAGAAGGCGGTTTCCGGATTGACGCCTTCAGAGGTGAGAAATTCATTGGCGCTGCGGCTCAGGCGCAAGGTCAGAAAAATCAGTTGCGCTGCTGCGGCGACTTCGCGCGGCGAGTTGCCTCCCAGCGATTGCAACATCGAAATCTGCTCGCTCATGTCCTGCAGATTGTGCGACAACAGCCGCAATCGCGCCAACGTGACGCCGAAGCCGGTCAGTTCCGGCTGCAGCTTGAGGATGGTGGAAGCGGCCTTGTCAGTGTGATCCCAGATCTTTTGCACGTCAGTCAGCACGGTGTGCATTTCAGGCTCCGGCTTGAGGATGGTATATCCCTGGTATTCACCGCCGAGCATCAGGACGTTAAGTCCCTGGTTGAATTCCTTGCGGCTTTCGGTGAGCTGGCTGAAGGCTTCGCGATTGCCCTGGATGGCGTTGGGTACGGCCTTGCCGATGCGCTGCGAGTGCATGACGAGATCGCTGGTGATATGCGCCTGCAGGCTGACGTGGATATAGTGCTTCGAGCCCAGCCAGAGGAAGAAGAACATCGACAATAACGCAAGGATCAGCAGCATCAGCAAAATACGGGTCTGCGCACGCAGCGACTGACGGCCGATGAACGGCAGGCGGGTATGCTGGTAGCGCTGCATGTACTTGTCCGCCTTGGCGCTGATGGCCGATGGCCGGTTCGCCTGAGATCCCGCTGGCCCGGCTGTTTTATTCTTCGAAAGATACGGCAGCTTGAATGCCATGGCTAAGGCTCCTTGTTACGAGATCGTTGCGCGGTTGCGGCGACGTTGTTGCCTTCAATCCGTTGCACCCGGTGCGACAGTTTTTATATTCCGACTTGCAAGAAACGTGGATCTTCCACAATCCCGGCAAGGCTGATTTCCACCCATTCGTTCCGGTCGCCGTCGAGATAACATTTGCGTCCGTCGTCGCTGCGGGGCTGCTCGGCCATCTCCTGAATGTGTCGCAGTCCCAGAACGCGCGACAGCAGAAAACCCGTGTTGCCTGACAAGGCGGCAGAAACCACCAGTACGCGGCTTTCCTTGCCGGGGGTCTGCCGCGGTCCGCCCAGAAAGCAATCCAGATCGACCACGCCGATCAGCTTGCCGCGCACGTTGGCCAGTCCAAGATACCAATCCCGGGACAGCGGCACCCTGGTCATCGCAACCAGCGTGACGATTTCACCGGCTTCGCGCAGATCGACCAGGCAGCGCCTGTCGCCGATCATCACGCCGAGGCGGCTGTCGCGCATGCCGGAGCCGTCGCGCGCAGCGTCCATGCGTTCCAGCAGCCGCGCCTGGAACTCATGCAGCCGGCCATATCTCCATTGGTCGGGAACTTGGTCCACCCTCACCTCATCTGTCTTGGCTGAGTTCATGCCGCATCGGCATCCATCTGCGTACCGCCACTCAGCCGAGCGCCGCAATTTTGGACAGCAACTCCTGTGCGTCCACCGGTTTGACAACATAGTCGCACGCGCCCTGGCTCAAGGCCCAAATGCGATCGGTTTCCTGATCCTTAATGCTGCACATCATGATCGGAATGTCCCTTAGGCTGGGATCACGTGTCATCTGACGCGTAATCTGGAAACCGTTTTTGCCGGGCATGACGACGTCCATCAGCACCAGTTCCGGCCGGTTGCGTTGTATCTTCCCGAATGCCTCTTCGCCATTGTCGGCGGTCTCGACTTCAAACCCGTGCCTGCTCAGGATCTCCGTCAGGAGATAGCGGTCAGTCGCCGAATCATCGACGACGAGAATTTTCTTGATCCCCATTGCACTGTTACTCCGTACCTGAGAAGTGCTTTTTGTCAGAAATGCGCGGCTTCGGCCTGCCCCCCTGCGTATGTCCTGACGGCCTGTAACATGCCGTCTTCCGTGAATGGCTTGGTCATGAACGCTGCGGCGCCGACGATGGCGCCGCGCGCCCGGTCGAACAACCCGTCCTTGGACGACAACATGACCACGGGAGTTGCATGGAATCTTGCATTTTTTTTAACTAATGCACAAGTCTGGTAGCCGTCGAGCCGAGGCATGAGAACGTCGCAGAAAATCAGGTCGGGGGTGCAATCGGCAAGCTGGGAGAGTGCATCGAAGCCGTCTTCGGCCAGTACTACCCGATGACCGGCCTGCCCGAGGAATAGCGCCGCCGAGCGCCGGATGGTGGCGCTGTCGTCAACAATGAGGATGGTGAAGCTGTGGCGGGCTTGCGCATCAGTCATCAGAGCTCCCGGGAATCGTTGCGGCAGGCGGTGAAGGGTTATTGTTTCGGCTGCAGCCAGCCTGCTTTAGCCGACTATAGCAAAGCGACAGCTGACGCATAAATGGAACAAGCCCGCTTTGCCCCCTCATTTGGGAGCAAAGACGGGCTTGCGGGCGGTTCCCGGAGGAAACTTCGCTGCCGCGAGTCTCCTGACAAGCAACCTGGTTAAAGCGCCACCATCTCGAAATCTTCCTTGCGGGCGCCGCATTCCGGACAGGTCCAGTTGATCGGAACGTCTTCCCAGCGCGTGCCGGGAGCAATATCCTCGTCCGGCAGGCCGGCTTCTTCATCGTAGACCCAACCACAGATCAGGCACATCCAGGTCTTGTATTCTGTTTTGCTATCGCTCACGGCTGACTTCCCTCAATTCAATCTAAAGTAAAATGGTAAACCAGATATCTTAATCTACTCGTCGTGCAAAACCAAACATCTCCACTGATATTAACCTTTGGCGCAGCCGACCCGGTCGGCGCGACAGGCATCCAGGCCGATCTGGCCACGTTTGCCGCCATGGGCTGCCACGGCTTGTCCATCATCACCTCCATTCTGGTCGGCGATACTGCGCGTATCGAGGACATCCAGGTCATCGACGTCGACTGGATGGCCGATCAGGCACGCGTCATCCTGGAAGACATGCCGGTAGCGGCTTTCAAGGTCGGCGCGGTGGGCAGCATCGAGAATATTTCGGCAATCGCCGAGATTGTTTCCGACTACCCGGACATTCCATTGATCCTCGATCCGTTCATCACCGCCATGCCCAGCCAGGAAGGCGACGATGATGACAACCAGATCGCGATCCGCGAATTGCTGATCCCGCAAACCACCCTGATGCTGGCTTCCGCGGTTGAACTGAACCGTCTCGCCGAGACCTGGCGCGAGCCGGTACCCAGCGACGCGCTGCAGCTCGACGCCATGCGCATCATCGAGATGGGCTGCGAATACCTGTTCGTCACCGGCATGCCGGGCGGCGATTCGCACGAAGTTGCCAATGCGCTGTTCGACGAATCCGGCATGATCCGCCGCGACAGCTGGCAACGCCTCCCGGGTTCGTTTACCGGCGCCGGTTCGACCTTGTCGGCGGCCATCTGCGCCATGCTGGCCAATGGCCTGGAAATTCCCGAAGCCGTATCCGAAGCCCAGGAATTCACCCTCGCCGCCCTCGCCCACGCACAACGCCTGGGCATGGGCAAGCTGGTTCCCGATCGCTATTTCTGGGCGCGCGAAAACGACGAGCCCAATTAATCCTTTCCATTCCGTATGAACGCACACAGCCCACGCAATACCAACGAATCCCTGTTCGCCCGCGCACAGAAGACGACCCCCGGCGGCGTCAACTCGCCGGTACGCGCCTTCCGCTCGGTCGGCGGCACGCCGCGCTTCATCACCAAGGCCCAAGGCCCGTATTTCTGGGATGCCGAAGAGCGCCGCTATATCGACTACATCGGTTCCTGGGGCCCGGCCATCGTCGGCCACGCCCATCCGAAGGTGGTGCAGGCGGTGCAGGAAGCGGCCGCGCGCGGCCTGAGCTTCGGCGCGCCGACCGAAGGCGAGATCGACATGGCCGAAGAGATCTGCAAACTGGTGCCCTCCATTGAACAGGTGCGCCTGGTCTCGAGCGGCACCGAGGCGACCATGAGCGCCCTGCGTCTGGCGCGTGGTGCCACCAGGCGCGACAAGATCGTCAAGTTCGAAGGCTGCTACCACGGCCACGCAGACTCCCTGCTGGTCAAGGCCGGCAGCGGCTTGCTGACGTTCGGCAACCCGACCTCGTCAGGCGTGCCAGAGGACTTCGTCAAACACACCCTGGTGCTCGACTACAACAACACGCAACAGCTGGAAGAAGCCTTCAAGGCCGCCGGCAACGAGATCGCGTGCGTGATCGTCGAACCGGTCGCGGGCAACATGAACCTGGTGCCGGCGACGGCGGAATTCCTGCAAACCATGCGCCGCCTGTGCACCGAATACGGCGCCATCCTGATTTTCGATGAAGTGATGTCGGGTTTCCGCGTGGCATTGGGCGGTGCGCAATCGCTGTACGGCATCGCGCCGGACCTGACCGCATTGGGCAAGGTCATCGGCGGCGGCTTGCCGGTGGCTGCCTTCGGCGGCCGCGCCGATATCATGAAGCACCTGGCGCCGCTGGGCGGCGTTTACCAGGCCGGTACGCTGTCGGGCAACCCGGTGGCGGTGGCGGCGGGCCTGACCACGCTCAGGATCATCCAGGAGGCCGGTTTCTACGAACGGCTGTCGGCGCAGACGCGCAAGCTGGCCGATGGCCTCGGCGATGCGGCCCGCGACGCGGGCGTGACTTTCTCGGCGGATACGCTGGGCGGTATGTTCGGTCTTTACTTTTCGGCGGCGGTGCCGACCAGCTATGCTGAAGTCATGCAAGGCGACAAGGAACGCTTCAACGTGTTCTTCCACGCCATGCTCGACCAGGGCGTGTATCTTGCGCCATCGGCGTTCGAAGCGGGCTTCGTGTCGGCGCAGCATGACGACGCGGTCATTGCGGAAACCCTGGTAGCGGCGCGCACGGCTTTCGCGGAGATCGCCAGCTGAATTGCCGCCTGAATCGCGGGTGGTTGCAATCCTGTCGGTTGCAACCATCAGTCAAAGCAGTGGCAGAAAACAAAAAAGGACGCTTTCGCGTCCTTTTTACGTCTGGGAAGACGAATCCGGCTCTGTTTGGCTACTTACGCCGAGAACGACGAACCGCAACCGCAAGTGGTGGTGGCATTCGGATTCTTGATCACGAACTGCGCGCCTTCCAGGTCATCCTTGTAGTCGATCTCTGCGCCGACCAGATATTGGTAGCTCATCGAGTCGATCAATAGCTGGACGCCATTCTTGGTCATGGTGGTGTCGTCTTCGTTGACGATTTCATCGAATGTGAAACCGTATTGGAAGCCGGAGCAACCGCCACCCTGCACGAATACGCGCAGTTTCAGGTCTGGGTTACCCTCTTCTTCGATCAGTTGTGCAACCTTGGCGGCGGCGCTGTCGGAAAAGACCATCGGGGCTGGCATCGAGGTTTCGGGGATTTCGGCTACGGCATTCATATCAGGCTCCTGCGTCTGCGGACAATGAGGACATTATAAGGCGTCTGGAAAAATCATGCATCGCCGCCGGCCGAAGCCGCCAGCTTGAGCACCGGCGCCTCTTCGGTCTGGCCGTGGCTGAGCTTGCCGGACACCAGCGCACCGCCGTGCATTTCCAGAGCTTTGTAATACACATCTCCGGTTATGCGGGCTTTCGGCTGTAATTCAAGTAGCTCGACCGAATGGACGTCGCCGATGATTTCGCCATTGACAATCAGGTGCACCGCGCGGATTTCGCCGACGATCTTGGCGTGCTCCGAGATTACCAGCACGCTCGGCTGGCCGGCCTCGGCGTTGATGTTGCCCTTGATATGCCCGTCAATGCGCAAGCCGCCCTTGAAATGGACGTCGCCCTGGATACTGGTGGAAATGCCGATCAAGCTGTCGATCGTGCTTTTGGATTTACGTCCCAACATGATTCACCTCACAAATTCACGGATTGCTGGGCGCGCATCTGGCCTCTTTCGAGGACGCGAGCCTGAATCGCCTTGATGGTTGCACCCTCGGGCAGGGTCAATACGCCTTCCACCCGCTGATAGTACTTGAATGCGAGCTTGTAGCGCGCCTGATCTGTCGCGTTTTGTTCGGGGAAGTTGATAATAACACTTTTGCCGCCCTGCAACACCGTCACGGAGAGTTGCAGGTTGCCCACAAACTGGCGCCCCTTTTCGCCCTGGATTGCGAGCAATTGATAACGCACCTGATTCGGCACCACCACTTCCGCCTTCAGGCGCTGGATGGTAATGCCGTCGACACCGACGTTGGTCGGCAGCAAGCTTTCAAAAAACGACAGGTCTTCCTTGAGCTTGTTGTTTTCCGTCACCAGTGTCTTGATCTGCCCGGCCAGTTGCGCCTGCGCCGAACGCTCGATATTGAGCTGGCTTTCGGCCGCATTGGCGCTGGTAGACAATTGCTCGCGCTCGGCGCTGAGCTTCTTGACCTGCTCCTTCAGTGCGACCACCTGGTCGCGCATGCCGTCCGGATTCAGGCCGGCAAAATTGTTGCGCCCGAGGTCGTAGGCCCACATCGCCATCGCGCCGCCGAGACCGACCACCACCGCCAGGAACACCGCACGCAGCGGCCAGGGCATGTGACGCTTGATGGTCATCTTCGGCGCCGAAATCGACATGCGCCTGACCCACAGCCTGTATTTCACGGCAGAACCGGCACGTGCATCAGGCCGGTGGTTTCCTCCAGGCCGAACATCAGATTCATGCATTGCACGGCCTGGCCGGAAGCGCCCTTGACCAGGTTGTCCTGCACCACCAGCACGACCACGGTATCGCCGTTGTCCGGACGATGCAACGCGATGCGCAGCATGTTGGATGCGCGCGTGGTACGTGTTTCCGGATGCGCGCCGAACGGCATCACGTCAATGAACGGCTCGTCCTTGTAGGCGTCCTCGAACAGCGCCTGCAATGCGGCATTGTCGATGTCCCGGGTCAGGCGCGCGTACAGCGTCGAATGCATGCCGCGGATCATCGGCACAAGATGCGGAGTAAACAGCAAGCCGACCTTGTCGCCGGTCAATGTACTGAGGCGCTCGACGGTTTCCGGCGAGTGGCGGTGGCCCGACACGCCATAGGCCTTGAAATTGTCGGACGCTTCCGAAAACAGCGTGGCGATCTCGGCCTTGCGACCGGCGCCGGAGACGCCCGACTTGCAGTCGGCGATCAGGTGCGAGGCATCGATCACGCCGGCCTTGAGCAGCGGTGCAAAACCCAGCTGCATGGTGGTCGGGTAGCAACCTGGATTGCCGACCAGGCGCGCCTTGCGGATCGCGTCGCGGTTCAGCTCCACCAGGCCGTAGGCGGCTTCCCTGAGCAGTTCAGGGCAGCTGTGCGGCATCTTGTACCACTTCTCGAACGCGGCGATATCCTGCAGACGGAAATCCGCAGCCAGATCAATCACCTTGACGCCGGCGGCCAGCAATTCAGGCGCCTGCGCCATGGCGACGCCATGCGGCGTGGCGAAGAAGACGACGTCGCAGTCGGTCAGTTTGGCTTTGTCGGGCGAAGAGAAGGCGATATCGACGCGGCCGCGCAGCGACGGATACATTTCCGCCACCGGCATGCCGTCTTCCTTGCGCGATGTCACCGCCTGCAACTGCACGTCCGGATGCGAGGCGAACAGGCGCAGCAACTCCACGCCTGTGTAGCCTGTACCGCCGACAATACCAACCTTGATCATGTTTTTTCCTTGCTGAACGGGCTTTCCCGGGAGCCTTTGATTTTAACAGGAGAATATTTCTGTCACATTACCCTAAGGCGCACCGATTCAAAGCGCAAATAAGGGCGAAAAATCCGCCCCGGAATGCAAAAAGCCGCCAGGCTTGCGCCGGCGGCTTTTCGTTGTGCTGAAAAGCACGCGTCGATATTAACGCTTCGAGAATTGCTTTGCGCGACGAGCTTTGCGCAGACCAACCTTCTTACGTTCGACTTCACGTGCATCACGTGTAACGAAGCCTGCCTTGGACAGTTCTGGCTTCAGTGTTGCATCGTAGTCGATCAGAGCGCGGGTGATGCCGTGACGAACAGCACCAGCCTGGCCGGATTCACCGCCGCCGTGGACGTTGACCATGATGTCGAAACGCTCGACGTTGTTGGTCAGTTCCAGTGGTTGACGAATCACCATCAGACCGGTTTCGCGCGAAAAATATTCATTCGCTGGCTTGCCGTTGACGACGATCTTGCCCGAGCCGGACTTGATGAAAACACGCGCCACTGCACTCTTGCGACGGCCGGTTCCGTAATTGTAGTTACCGATCATGTCTGTTCCTTAGAGTTCGAGTGCTTTAGGTTGCTGAGCAGCGTGCGGATGATTGCCATCTGCATAAACCTTCAGCTTCTTGATCATCGCGTAGCCGAGCGGGCCCTTAGGCAACATGCCCTTGACCGCTTTTTCCAGCGCGCGACCTGGAAAACGCTGTTGCATTTTCAGGAAATTCGTTTCGTAGATGCCGCCTGGGTAGCCGCTGTGACGGTAGTACGTCTTTTCAGTTGCTTTGGTGCCAGTGACACGCAGTTTGCCGGCATTGATCACGACGATGAAATCGCCCGTGTCGACGTGCGGAGTAAATTCTGGTTTGTGCTTGCCGCGCAGTCGGAGTGCCACTTCGCTGGCAACACGTCCGAGGACTTTGTCCGTCGCGTCAATCACGAACCACTCGCGCTTTACCTCATGGGCTTTAGCGGAAAAGGTTTTCATGATGACTTCCTAATATTAAAAATAAACGCTCAATTTGGCGGTTCTGCGGCTATCGGGGCGGCGTGCTGCACGTGCTGCCTCGTCATACCAAACGCAGACTCTTCCTTGTTATCTTTCCCAGAGCGAACGGAAAGCCGAGAATTATAGCCTTTTCAAGGACTTAGCGTCAAACCCTTTATTCCCCGGCCCGCGCGCAGTGGCCTTTTCGGCACATTTTCCTATGAAGCGGCGCCCGCCGGCGAAGGCAAAAAAAACCCGGAACGAGGGTTCCGGGTTTAAATCCACACCAAAGGAGGAGGGTGGAGGAGACAGGGTTGATGGCGTCGAAACGTCAATCAGTGAATTCAATATAGCAAACGAAATTGTGCACTGCAAGATTTAATTTTCCCTATTTGGCTCTATTTAAACAAAGGAAAAACAATAGTTTTTGCTGCTTTGCAATATGCATATATTTGCCTATTCGCGGCGCGTCCGCGCATGCACGGCCAGACCCGGTTTGCGGGAAAAGCTACAATAGCCGCCTCCCCCTTATTTATCGAATGAGAACGCATATGGAATGCACAGTACGCTGGACCGGCCTCTCCTCAGGCATGACTTTCCTCGCAGAAACCGGCTCCGGCCATGTTGTCGCCATGGACGGCGCGCCCGACGGTGGCGGCCGCAACTTGGCGCCGCGCCCGATGGAGGTGGTGCTGCTGGGTACCGGCGGTTGCACGGCCTACGATGTGGTGGTGATTTTGCGCAAGAGCGGCCAGGATATCCGCGGTTGCGAAGTGACTCTCAAGTCGGAGCGCGCCGAACAGGATCCGAAAGTGTTTACCAAGATCCATTTCCATTTCACCGTACGCGGCCGCAATCTCAAGCAAAACGTGGTGGAACGTGCGATCAAGCTGTCCCACGACAAATATTGCTCGGCCTCGATCATGCTGGAAAAGACGGCGGAAATAACGCACTCGTTTGAAATCGTCGACGACCTCGCCGATCCGCCGCAGCAACTGCAACAACAGTAAGCCGCGGGCAGCTGGCGCCCTGCCCGGCCGCAACGGCCGGGCGTCCGACGCTTGCGTTCAGACTCGGTAAGCCACCGTGGTCATGACTTTCGACATGAGCTTCATCGCGGCGCGGATGGCGGCGGGCATCTCGGCAGCGCCGAGAGCCTTGGCGGCTTCACCGTGCTCGACTTCATCTTTGCGCATCTGATCGACGATGGCGCGCGATTTTGCATCTTGCGCCGGGAGTTTTTCCAGATGGCTGATCAGATGCAACTCGACCTGGCGTTCGGTCTCGGCCACGAAACCAAGATTGCGCGCATCGCCCACGCGGGCTGCAATCGAGCCCAGCACATAAGAGCCGGCGTACCACAGCGGATTGAGCAGGCTGGTGTGCGAACCGAGTTCGCGCAGACGCTCTGCGGTCCATGCCAGGTGATCCTCTTCTTCAATCCCGGCGTGCGCGAATTGCTGCTTGAGCGCCTGCGCCTGCGCGAAACGGCCCTGCGCGTCATACAGCGCCTGCGCACACACTTCACCGACATGGTTGACGCGCATCAGGCCGGCGCTATGCCGCTTTTCGGCGTCGCTCATGGCGGCGTCGCCGATCAGCGCGGCGGGATTCGGACGCGATGACGCCACCACGCCGCTGACTACGCGCAAGGCCTTGTCGAGGTCATGAATCAGTTTGTCGGCGAATGACATGGGCGCAATCTCACTCAGAAGTAATCGGGTTGAGCCGGCGGCTCAGGCCATTTTCCAGTTGATGGTTTCACCGCTGTTGAGCGGCACCACCGTGGTATCGCCCATCGGCAATTCTGCCGGGATGGTCCAGTTCTCGCGGCGCAGCGTGACGCGGCCCTGATTGCGCGGCAAGCCGTAGAAGGCCGGGCCGTTGAAACTGGCGAATGCCTCCAGCTTGTCCAGCGCACCCGCCTGGTCGAACGCCTGGGCGTACAACTCCAGCGCATGCAGCGCGGTGTAGCAACCGGCGCAACCGCAGGCGTGCTCTTTCAAACCCTTGGCATGCGGCGCCGAATCGGTGCCGAGGAAGAACTTGTCGCTGCCGGAAATCGCTGCGGCGACCAGCGCCTGGCGATGGGTTTCGCGCTTGAGCACCGGCAGGCAGTAGTAATGCGGGCGGATGCCGCCCTTGAAGATTTCATTGCGGTTGTACAGCAGGTGATGCGCGGTGATGGTCGCGGCGGTCGGGCCATCGGACGACATCACGTAGTCGGCGGCGTCCTTGGTGGTGATGTGTTCGAACACCACCTTGAGCTCGGGCATGTCGCGGCGCAGCGGCGTCATCACGCGATCGATGAAGACCGCTTCACGGTCGAAAATGTCGATGGCCGGATCAGTCACTTCGCCGTGGACCAGGAAAGGCATGCCGGTTTCCTGCAGCACTTCCAGCGTCTTGTAGCAGTTGCGCAGATCGGTCACGCCGGCGTCGGAGTTGGTGGTCGCGCCAGCCGGATACAGCTTGACGGCGTGCACGAAACCGCTGTCCCTGGCTTTGCGGATTTCATCCGGCGGCGTGTTGTCGGTCAGGTACAGCACCATCAGCGGCTCGAAGTCGGACCCGGCCGGCAACGCCGCCAGGATGCGATCGCGATAAGCCGAGGCCAGCGCCACGGTAGTGACCGGCGGCTTCAGGTTGGGCATGACGATGGCCCGCGCGAACTGATGAACGGTGTGCGGCAACACGCTCGCCATGGTAGCGCCGTCGCGCAAATGCAAATGCCAGTCATCCGGACGGGTAATGGTCACTACGTCGCTCATCGCTCTTCTCTTTCCTGATCGTTCTGTTGATGTCTGGGGCGGCGACAGACTTGTCGGCCACGCACGAAATGCCGTTATTTTACCGCAAGGGGTGGCGCACGCCGGTTGCGCCATATCAAGCCGCGTCAAGCCACATCATGCGCAAAAAGCAAAAAACCGCCGCAGCCGAAGCCGGGGCGGTTTTGCTGGTCCTTGCGTCGACAGATGCCGCAGCATCCGCCAGACACGGTCCGCTGTCAGTGCGTGATGATCTTGGCCAGGAAGTCGCGTGCGCGATCCGAACGCGGCGAACCGAAGAAGTCTTCCTTCTTGCAGTCTTCCACGATCAGGCCCTTGTCCATGAAGATCACACGATTGGCGACCTTGCGTGCAAAGCCCATTTCGTGGGTCACGACCATCATGGTCATGCCTTCTTGCGCCAGGCCGACCATCACGTCCAGCACTTCATTGATCATTTCCGGATCGAGCGCCGAAGTCGGTTCGTCGAACAGCATCGCGATCGGATCCATCGACAGCGCGCGGGCAATCGCCACACGTTGCTGCTGACCACCCGACAGCTGGCCCGGGAACTTGTCTTTTTGCGCGATCAGGCCGACGCGATCGAGGTACTTCAGACCCTTCTCGGTGGCTTCGTCCACGCTGCGGCCCAGCACTTTGACCTGGCCGATGGTCAGGTTTTCGCGGATCGACAGATGCGGGAACAGCTCGAAGTTCTGGAACACCATGCCGATGCGCGCGCGCAGTTTCGACAGGTTGGTCTTCGGATCGCCGACAGACACACCGTCAACGGTGATGGTGCCCTTCTGGAACGGCTCCAGGCCGTTGACTGTCTTGATCAGCGTCGACTTGCCCGAGCCCGAAGGACCGCAGACCACGACCACGTCGCCCTTGGCCACGCTGGTGGTGCAATCGGTCAGAACCTGGAAGCTGCCGTACCACTTGCTGACGTTGTTGAGTTCAATCATTTATTTCTCCTAATTCCTGAATACGGTATGTCCGCCGGCGTCAGGCGCATGCCGCGCCGGCGAGAGTCGTTAGCATTGGTTAGCGAATGATGGCGATCTTGTGCTGGAAGCGCTTGACGGTTTGCGACAGCACGAAGCTGAGCACAAAGTAGACCACCGCGACAAACAGGTACATTTCCACCAGACGGCCGTCACGCTGAGCGATTTTCGAAGCGCTGGTGACGAAGTCGGGCACCGAGCCGAGCACGTAGACCAGCGACACGTCCTGGAACAGCACGATGGTCTGAGTCAACAGGATCGGCGTAACGTTGCGGAACGCCTGCGGCAGCACCACGTTGCCCATCATCTGCCAGTAGTTCATGCCGATCGCGTAGCCGGCAAATACCTGGCCGCGCGGGATCGACTGAATGCCGGAACGCATGATTTCGCAGTAGTACGCCGCTTCAAACAGGATGAAGGTGATCAGCGCAGATTGAAATGCACCGACCTGGATCGGCTCACTGGCGCCGATGACCCATGCACCGATGAACGGCACCAGGAAGTAGAACCAGAAAATCACCAGCACCAGCGGCACCGAGCGGATCAGATTGACGTAGGTGGTGGCGACGAACGACAACGGCTTGTTGCTCGACAGGCGCATCATCGCCAGCAGGGTGCCCAGGATGATGCCGCCTACCATGGCCGAAATCGTCAGCACCAGGGTGAACTTGAGGCCGGTCGTGATCAGGTAGAACCACGAGCGCTGAATAATATCGAAGTCGAAATTAGAAAACATAGTTTAATGTCCTCCCGTACTGGAGCTGCCGGTCGTGATGTAACCGGGCACGGCGGTGACGCGCTCGAGGAAGCGTGCCAGCAACAGCGCGATGACGGAAATGATGATGTAGATGATCGTGGCGCCAGTCAGCGATTCGAAGGTCTGGAACGTGAATTCGCGCATCGAGTAGGTCGCTGCGGTCAGTTCCACCAGGCCGATGGTCAGCGCCACCGAGCTGTTCTTGATGATCGCCGCAAATTCGTTGGTCAGCGCCGGGATGATGATCCGGAACGCCATCGGCAGCAGCACGTAGCGGTAAGTCTGTACCGGCGTCAGGCCGAGTGCAGCGCCGGCCATGCGCTGGCCGCGCGGCAAGGCGTTGATACCGGTGCTGACCTGCACGGCGACACGCGAGGACGTGAAGAAACCAAGCGCCAGGAAGGCGGTGACGAACGACGCCTCAGGAAGGCTCTTGAGCCAATCGCCCACTGCGGCAGGAACCAGTTCCGGCATCACGAAGTACCAGAGGAACATCTGGACCAGCAGTGGAATGTTACGGAACAGCTCAACGTAACCGTTGGCAATTCTGACGGCCCATGGTTTCTGGGTCGTGCGGATGGTACCGACGACCGTACCCAGAATCAGCGCCATGATCCAGGCCAGTACGGCCGTGGCGATGGTCCATTTCAGGCCGATCAGCAATGTATCGATATAGGGGATGCCGTCGGGAGATTGCTCCCAGAATATGCCCCAGTTCCAGTTGTAATGCATAAATGCCCTCGTCTTCTCGTCTCGACTCGTTTGCGATCAAGAACCCCATTTTCACGGCGCTCTTCGGCTGCCTGCGCCGGCTTTCATCTACAGTGAAAGACGACTTCTGAGCAGGTCTTGCTTTTCTTCGCCAACTTAAACAAAACGGGGGACAACTCCCCCGTTTCGTTTTTCATGCTGCGCGGCAATCAAATGCCGCGCTTTCAAGCATCTCTCCGGCTTACTTCTTCTTCGAAGATTGCTTTTGCGCTTCAGGCACGGCTGCATAAGCGGCCGGATCGCCCGAATCGGTCGGCTTGGCGAAGACAGCTTGCAGTTGCGGGCTCATCGGCACGTTCAGGTTGACACCCTTTGGCGGGATCGGCGATTGGAACCACTTGGCGTAGATCTTCTTGATGTCGTCGCCCTTGTAGACGTTGATCATCGCGTCATCCACGACCTTCTTGAAGGCGGTATCGCCTAGCGGTAGGATCAGGCCGTATGGCTCAACCGACAGCGCTTCGCTGGAAACGACGTAGTCGCCAGGCGCCTTGGAGTTTGCAGCCAGCGAGGACAGCAGGATGTCGTCCATGACGAACGCCACTGCACGACCGGTTTCAACCATCAGGAACGCTTCGGCGTGATCCTTGGCAGCCAGGATGTTCATGCCCAGGTTGCGTTCGGTATTCAGCGTGGTGATCTGCTTCAGGTTCGATGTACCGGAAGTCGAGACGATAGTCTTGCCCTTCAGGTCATCCAGCGTCTTCAGGTTGGCAGCCTTCTTGGTCAGGAAACGGTTCGCGGTGACGAACTCGGTGACGGCGAAAGCAACTTGCTTCTGACGCTCCATGTTGTTGGTCGCGGAATCGCACGAGATATCAGTTGTGCCGTTGGCGATCAGTGGAATACGGGTTGCCGAAGTCACGGGAACCATCTTCACGTTCAGCGAAGTCAGGCCCAGTTTCTTCTGGATCGCTGTCGCCGCTTTCAGGCACAGGTCGATCGAGTAGCCTTGATACGATTGCTTGTCATCCAGATAGGAGAAAGGAATCGATGCATCACGAACGCCCAGCGTCAGTGTGCCGGTTTCCTTGATTTTTTTCAGACGACCGGTGAACTCTTCTGCGTGGACCGAGCCCATCAAAACGCTTGCCCCAACCAACACCCCTGCGAACTTTAATAACTTCATGTGACCTCCTGGAAAAATTTTTACGTAGTGTACCAAAAGCCATTCTTCAAAAATAGCCTTCATTCTTGAAAAGACGCTATTTTGCGCTCAATTCAGCTTAGCTTACAAAACCATCCCGCTCACCGCCAGCGTGTCGATTGCCGCCAATGCGCCATTGCAGCAAAACACGCAATCTTCAATCGTCGCCGACCTTGTCCGTGGGATACCGCAAAGTATCGCGCAAAATGAAGCCCATCGGCATGTTCATCGACGGCACTTTTGCGCTGATCGGCTGCACGAACCAGCGATCGTAAATCCTGTAAATCTCGCCTGACCGTACGATCCGCACCATTTGCAGGTCCACGAATCTTTTGAATTCGGGATCGCCCTTGCGCATCATGATGCCGTAAGGCTCCAGCGATAGCGCCTCGCCCACGACCTGGTAATTCTCCGCCTGCGGCGCCGACAAGAGGTAGCGCCGCAACAGCACGTCTTCCATCACGAAGGCATCGGCCTTGCCTTTCTCGACGCTATCGAAGGCGTCTCCGTTATACGCGACTTCCACGATCCTGATATTCAGCGAGCGGATTTTGCTGCGCTGCTCCAGCAACTTCACCATCGGCGTGTTGCGTGGCACAACGACGGTCCTATCGCGCAAATCCTCCCAGTTGCGAATGCCGGAATCCTTCTTCACCAGCATGCGCACCGCCGCAAAAAAATGCGGCACCGTGAACGCGGCAATCTTGCGCCGCTCGGCGTTGTTCGTGGAAGTGCTGCACTCCAGATCCGCCTTGCCCTGATCCAGCGCGATGAAGCGCGTCACCGTGTCGACTTCCAGGAACTGCACCTGCATGCGCGGCAACTTCAATTCTTTGCGCAAGCCTTCCGCGATATTCCTGCACAGTTCAATCGTGTAACCGGTCACCTGCTTGTCGTCGCCGAGAAACGCAAACGGCGTCGTGCCGTTCAGGTAAGCGATCACCACCGCATTGGTGCGCCGGATTTTTTCCAGCGTTCCTTCCGACCGTGCCTGCATCGGCAAGCCGATGCATAAACTCAGGAGTATCGCGTTGATGATCCACCGCGTCGTCGCCTGGCTGGCATATCGAGTCATCATCGCGCGCCCTTTTGCCGACGCATGGCATCGGAGATTTATCATGAGCAAGTATCATGCCAGAAAATCAAGTCTCCAATCGCGAGATCAGCGCGGCAATTCAAGCCCTTATTGCCCCATTTGCCCGCTTGGCCACTCTCGCATCGGGCAAGCCAAAGCCGCGTCGGCAGGCGCATACGGCAAATTCGTCAAAAGGGGAAACAACCCGCCAGCGTAGTGCGCTGCGCATGCACCGGCGCACGTGTATGCGCACGAAAAGTGCGCACCAGCGGCATGACGAATGTCAGCGTGGACGGTATGTATTTGGCGTGGACGTCTCCTCCTTCGCGCTCGGCATCGCTTGTCTGCAACCATGGAAAAAATGCGATCAAACGCACCTGCGTTTCTCGCAATTCCCGACTGCAAAAACCTGCCGCCGATTCATCTTTTTTACTGCACACGGCAAGCGAAGATATTGGTCTTGTGATTCTTCCGCCTGCCGTGTTGCTGTGTTGCTGTGCTATTGCATTGATGCGTTTTCGCTGCCGGGCATCAAGGATACAGGCCACGCATTTCGCGCGCCTGCAGCACGCGGGTGCAGGCAACGATGAAGGCCGCCGTGCGCAACGAAATTTTCTTTTCGTCCGCCAGTTGCCACACCGCCGCGAACGCTTCGCGCATGATGCGGGTCAGGCGCAGGTTGATCTCGTCTTCAGTCCAGAAGAAGCTCGAGAAGTCCTGCACCCATTCAAAGTAGCTCACTGTCACACCGCCGGCATTGGCGATCACGTCAGGAACGATGAGCACACCCTTGTCGTGCAGGATGTCATCGGCCGCCGGTGTGGTCGGACCGTTCGCCCCTTCGAGAATGATCTTGGCGCGAATCATCGAAGCATTGGCTTCAGTGATTTGCTGCTCGAGCGCGGCAGGCACCAGAATGTCGCAATCGGTCGCCCAAAACAGGGCGCGATCCGTCACTTCGTCGGCGCCCGGGAAACCCCGGACGCTGCCGTGTTCAGCCACATAAGCCTGCAACGCCGGCACATCCAGACCGCTGTCGCGCACGACCGTCGTGATGTGATCCTGCACCGCCACCACCTTGGCGCCGGCTTCCGCAAACAGACGTGCGGCAATGCCGCCGACGTTGCCGAAACCTTGTACCGCGACGCGTGCATCCTTGATGTCGAGACCGCGTTTTGCCGCTGCTTCGCAGCCGACCACGAACACGCCGCGGCCGGTCGCTTCATGGCGACCCAGGCTGCCGCCGAGCGAAATCGGCTTGCCGGTGACGACGCCAGAAGCAGTGCTGCCCTGGTTCATGGAATAGGTGTCCATCATCCATGCCATGATCTGCGAATCGGTATTGACGTCAGGTGCGGGAATATCCTTGTTGGGTCCGATGATGATGCCGATTTCGCTGGTGTAGCGACGCGTCACGCGCTGCAGTTCACCGCGCGACAGGGTTTTCGGATCAACGCGGATGCCGCCCTTGGCGCCGCCGTACGGCACGTTGACTGCGGCATTTTTGACGGTCATCCAGGCCGACAGCGCCATCACTTCGGACAGTGTGACGTCCTGATGGAAACGCACGCCGCCCTTGCCCGGACCGCGGGAGGTGTTGTGCTGCACGCGGTAGCCTTCGAAGTGGGCGATGGTGCCGTCGTCGCGCTCAATCGGCACGTCGACGATCAGGATGCGCTTGGGACGCTTCAGGGTTTCCACCCAGCGCGCCAGCGAGCCGAGGTGAGGGGTGACGCGGTCAATTTGTTCGAGATAGACGCCCCATGGACCGATGCCATGCGGAGTGACGTATGAAGGGACTTCGTGCTGCTTGAGTGGTTCGTTCGACATGATGCAATCGCTCCTTGATGTTGCCACGCTTAGCCATGCTGGCCGAGGCTGCTGCAAAATTAATCAAACTCGCGGAAATCATTGGAATTCAACGGAATTCAAGCTAACGCCATCCTACTCCGGTAGCGTCCGCATTGTCGCGCAATGTTGCTTAATTTTTCAGCCGCCGCCGGGTGAAAAACCCGGCCGGGAGAGCGGATGCGCCTGCACAAAACCATCGTGCAAACTTGACATCCAGGCACGCCATCGACAGCGACGCCATCGTAGGTCAATGCGATGCAGCAAAGCTAATGCTTTGTGCGCATGCAACTATGCGTTCTACGCATAGTTATTCTTCGATCCTTGTTTTACGGGGCTTTCGAGGCCTTTTTTGTCCGCACGACGGCGGCATTCCTGCCTGCCTCGAGCTCCTGCAGATAGTCCCACAAGCGCGCCACCACCACCTTGCCGCTGCGTTGCGGAGTCGGCCGTTCTCGGTACAAACGGATTTCCATCTCGACTTCCCATTCGCCCTGGGCGCCGTCGGCGCGTGCGAGTTGCTTGTTGCGCACTTCGCGCGTGACCGAGGACTCCGGCAGGAAAGCCACGCCGTGCCCTTCCAGGGCCATCATCTTGAGGCTTTCCGACATGTCGGTTTCGTAGTGCTTTTCCAGGTGCAGCGGCTTCTTGGCGTCGGTGAGGATGAGCTCCACCATGCGGCCGAGGTAGGCATTGGGCGTATAGGACAGGAACGGCAACGGCGCCTTGGAACTGCCCGGGAACACATAATCCGGCTTGCCGGTGCGATCGCAGCGCGAGTACGGACGCACGCTTTCCTTGCCCATGCTGAGCATATCGTAGCGGCTGGAATCGAGCTGCACCGGCTGGCGCGGATGGTGATAGCACAGCAGCAAGTCGCAGCCGCCTTCGACGATGGTCATGACGGCGTCATGCACGTTGAGCGCGATCAGGCGCGTATTGAGCGCGCCGAAGCCGGACTCCAGCGAACTGAGCCATTTCGGAAAATAGGTCAGCGATAAGGTATGCGGCACCGCAAAATCGACGGTGGTCTGCGCCGCCGGGCGCTTGCCGCGCAACAGCGCACGGGTGTTATTGATCTGGCCGAGCATTTCCACCGCCTGCTCGTAGAACACTTCGCCGGCCGCCGTGAGTCGCGTCGGATAAGACGTGCGGTCGATCAGGTCCGAGCCGAGCCAGGCTTCGAGCGACTGGATGCGCCGTGAAAACGCCGGTTGCGTCACGTGGCGCAATTCTGCGGAGCGACTGAAACTGCGCGTTTCAGCAAGGGAAATGAAATCTTCCAGCCACTTGGTTTCCATGCTTTCTATCCCACCTCATGAGGGCATGCGCCGCTCTTGTTGTCGTTATCGTTGTCGTTCGTTGTCGTTCGTTGTCGTTATGGTGACGTGCCGCGCCGCTCACGCCAATTGCAGCGATGGCGACACCGGCCCGGCGCCTGCACCTGCACCGTCCTCCTCGCCGTCGTCATCCTCGCGCGCCTGCTGGCGCGCCCACATCTGCGCGTAGGCGCCATCGGCCGCGAGCAGCTGGGTGTGCGTGCCACGCTCGATGATACGCCCATGCTCCAGCACCAGAATCTGATGCGCATCGACGATGGTCGACAGGCGATGCGCGATGATCAGCGTGGTGCGGCTTTCGGCGATCTCGCTCAATTGTTCCTGGATCGCCTGCTCGGCCTTGGAATCCAGCGCCGAAGTGGCTTCGTCGAAGATCAGCACAGCCGGATTCTTCAACAACGTGCGCGCAATCGCCACGCGCTGTTTCTCGCCGCCCGAAAGCTTCAGCCCCCGCTCGCCGACTGTGGTCTCGTAACCGTCCGGCAGCGACTCGATGAAGTCATGCACATACGCGGCCTTGGCGGCGGCGACGATTTCTTCCTTGCTGCTGCCGGGCTTGCCGTAGCCGATGTTGTATCCGATGGTGTCATTGAACAGTACGGTGTCCTGCGGCACGATGCCGATGGCCTTGCGCAGCGAGGCCTGAGTGACGTTGCGCAGGTCCTGGCCGTCGATGGTAATCGCGCCGGCGTCGATATCGTAGAAGCGGTACAGCAAGCGCGACAGCGTCGACTTGCCCGATCCACTGTGGCCGACCACTGCGGTAGTGGTGCCGGCGGCAACTTCGAAATCGACGTCGAACAGGATCTGGCGCTTGCTCTCGTAGCTGAAATCGATATGCGAAAAACGCAGCGCGGCGCCGTTCGTCGTCAACGGTTTCGCATCCGGGGCATCGGCGACGTCCTTGTTCTGCTCCAGCAGCGAAAACAGGCGTTCCATGTCGGCCAGGCTTTGCTTGATTTCGCGATAAATGACGCCCAGGAAGTTGAGCGGAATGTACAACTGGATCATGAACGCGTTGACCAGCACCAGGTCGCCCAGACTCATCTTGCCGCTGATCACACCTTGCGTGGCGCGCCACAGGATCAGGGTTACCGCGATGGCGATGATGGCCGACTGTCCCGAGTTGAGCAGCGACAGCGATGACTGCGACTTGACCGCCGCGGCTTCGTAGCGCTGCAGGCCTTCGTCGTAGCGGCGCGCTTCGAAATCCTCGTTGCCGAAATACTTCACCGTCTCGTAGTTGAGCAGCGAATCGATGGCCTTGGAATTGGCGCGCGAATCGAGATCGTTCATGGTGCGGCGGAAGTGCGTGCGCCACTCGGTCACGGTGATCGTGAACACGATATAGAGCACCAGCGCGCCCGCCGTGATCACGGTGAACCAGATCTCGTAGTGCAGCACCAGGTAGACCAGCACCAGGGCAATTTCGATCAGCGTCGGCAAGATGCTGAACAGCGCATACGACACCAGCGACGATACCCCGCGCGTGCCGCGCTCAATGTCGCGCGTCATGCCGCCGGTCTGCCGGTTCAGGTGGAAACGCAAGGACAGCGCATGCAGGTGGCGGAACACCTTCAGCGCAATGGTGCGCACCGCACGCTGCGTCACTTTGGCGAAAATGAATTCACGCAATTCGGTAAACACCGTCGTCGCCAGCCGCAATGCGCCATAGGCCACCAGCAGCGTCAGCGGCAACACCAGCAGCGCCTGCGGATTGTTCGGGCCGACGGTCATGCGATCAACCAGTTGCTTGAGCAACAAGGGCACGCCGATGTTGGTCAGCTTGGCGCCGACCAGGAATGCCAGCGCCAGCAGTACGCGCCATTTATAGGTCCAGAGATAAGGCAGCAAGGTGGCCAGCGTTTGCCAGTCGCTGTGCGCAGGAACGGAAGGTGTACGCGCAGCTTGCGGCGCGGCGGAAGGCGGATATCGACGCATGAAAAAATTGCCCGGAAAAATTTGTGCTTTTGTTTTGCGGAGGAGCCGCGAAGATCCCGCGACTCCTATAAACTAGGAGGTTCTCCCTGATCTTCCGCATTATAAGAGTCCCCAGGACTTCACGCTTTCAAAAGGAAACGTAATGACCAGTCAGCACAATACCTCGCTGCCCGTCGGCAAAATGCCGCATCTGCGTGTGATGCCTATGCCATCCGACGCCAATGTCTACGGCGACGTCTTCGGCGGCTGGATCATGGCGCAGGTCGATATCGCCGGCTCGCTGCCCGCCACCAAACGCGCCAACGGCCGCGTCGCGACCATCGCGGTCAATTCGTTCCTATTCAAACATCCTGTCTTCGTCGGCGATCTGCTGTCATTTTATGCTGATATCGTCAAAGTCGGCAAAACCTCGATCACCGTCAACGTGGAAGTGTACGCCGAGCGCAATCGCCTGCAGGCCGAGGTCGTGAAGGTCACCGAAGCCACCCTGACCTACGTCGCCACCGACGAAAACCGCAAGCCGCGCGACCTGCCGCCGCTGGCCCCCGGCGATAGCGCGCCGATCACTAGCGGCCTGCAAGACCTCGGCGGCGGCTGGTGCGCCGCCTGACCCGTCCATTGTTTCATCCATTTTCCGGACCGGCGCGCGGTTTTCCGTGGCGCGCCGGCCTCCCAACCGCCCTTCACTCACCGCTCAAGATCATTCCATGACTTCCACTTCCGCACGCCCCGACATCCTCATCGCCGCCGCACTGCCGCCGCACCTGATGCAACGCCTGCAAGACACTTTCACCTGCCACGACGCCACCTCGCTGAGCGAAGCCGCATTGGCCGCCGTCGCACCGTCCATCCGCGGCATCGCCTCGAAGGGCGAAACCAAGGTCTCGCGCGAGTACATCGCCCGCTTCCCGGCGCTGGAAATCATTTCCGTATTCGGCGTCGGCTATGACGGTGTCGACGCCGTCGCCGCACGCGAGCGCGGTATCGAAGTGACCAACACGCCTGATGTACTGACCGACGACGTCGCCGACTTCGCCATGACCTTGCTGCTGTCGACCGCGCGCCGGGTGGTGGACGCCGACCGGTTCGCCCGCAGCGGCGAGTGGAAAAAAGGCCCGTTCGCGCTGACCACCAAGGTCACCGGTTCGCGCCTGGGCATCGTCGGCCTGGGCCGCATCGGCAAGGCCATCGCCAGGCGCGCCGCCGCCTTTGACATGGAAATTTCATATCACAACCGTTCGCCGCAAAGCGACGTGCCCTACCGCTACGTGGCCGACCTCAAGACGCTGGCCGGCGAAGTCGACTTCCTGGTGCTGTCGATGCCGGGCGGCGCCGGCACGCGTGCGCTGGTCAATGCCGACGTGCTCGACGCGCTCGGCCCCAAGGGTTTTCTGATCAACGTCGCGCGCGGTTCGGTAGTCGACGAGGCGGCGCTGATCAAGGCGCTGCAAGAAGGCAAGATCGCCGGCGCCGGCCTGGACGTGTTCGAGAACGAGCCCAACGTTCCGGACGCGCTGGCCAAGCTGCCGAACCTCACGCTGACGCCGCACATGGCCAGCGGCACCGTCATCACACGCACCGCCATGGCCGACCTGGCGTTCGATAACCTGCAGGCGCATTTCAGCGGCAAGCCGTTGTTGACACCTGTGCCGCGTTAAATCGGGAATCGGCATGAGCGCCATTGCAACCCGGCTCATCGCGCTCGACTGGGGCACCACGTCGCTGCGCGCCTATCGCCTTGGCGAGGATGGCGCCGTGCTGGACAAGCGCGGCCTGCCATGGGGCATCATGAATCTGCCGGTAGTGGAAGGCGACTTCAGCCGCGCGGCCGGTTTTGCCAAGGCGTTCGACGAAGCCTGCGGCGACTGGCTGCAAAGCAGTCCCGCCAGCCCGCTGATCGCCGCCGGCATGGTTGGCAGCGCGCAGGGCTGGCGTGAAGCCGGCTATGTCGATATCCCGCTCGCCGTGGCCCACGTCGGCAAGCAGCTGACGCACGTCGACCTCGGCGCCGGCCGCACGTTGCACATCGTGCCCGGCCTGCTGCAGCGCGCAGCGTTGCCGAACGTGATCCGCGGTGAAGAAACCCAGGTGGTCGGCGCACTGGACACGAGGCAAGACAGCGATGATGTCTTGATCGGATTGCCCGGCACCCACTCAAAGTGGATACGCGTACAAGACCGCATCATGACCCATTTCGACACCTTCATGACCGGCGAAGTGTATGCAGTGCTGAGCCAGCACACCATCCTTGGCCGCACCATGGAGCACCGCGAACAAAGCGATCCGGCCGCCTTCGAACGCGGCCTGCGTGTTGCGTCTTCGGAAGAGGGACGCGCCGGCGTGCTGTCGAACATCTTCAGCAGCCGCACCCTGGGCCTGGTCGGTCAGCTCGGCGCAAGCAGCCAGCCGGATTATCTCTCCGGCCTGCTGATCGGCCATGAAATCGCCGCGCTCAAGGCAACCCGCGCAGCCGCCGCCTGCACCGCAGAGCCGCACATCATCCTGATCGGCGACGACAAACTGTGCGCGCGCTACCGCACCGCGCTGAGCCTGTACGGACTGACCCGCCTCGACATCGCCGCGCAGGCGACTGAACGCGGCCTGTGGAAGATCGCGCGACAAGCCGGACTGCTGAACTGAACCGTCCGATTCACTGGAGAAGCACCATGTTGAAAGAAGCACTGAAACAATGCGGACTGATCGCGATCTTGCGCGGCATCCGTCCCGATGAAGTCGAAGCAGTCGGCCAGGCCTTGTACGATGCCGGTTTTCGCATCATCGAAGTCCCGCTCAATTCGCCCGAACCGTTCGAAAGCATCCGCGTATTGCGCAACGTGCTGCCGGCCAGTTGCATGGTCGGCGCCGGTACGGTACTGTCCCCGGCGCAGGTGCAGCAGGTCAAGGATGCCGAGGGCCAGTTGATCGTCATGCCGCACAGCGATCCGGAAGTCATCCGCGCCGCCACTGCCGCCGGCCTGGCCAGCGCGCCCGGCGTGGCAACCGTGACCGAGGCCTTCGCCGCGCTCGCAGCGGGTGCCGATATCCTCAAGATGTTCCCGGCCGAGCAGCTCGGGCCGGTGGTGGTCAAGGCCTGGCGCGCAGTGATTCCGGCCAGCGTCATGCTGGTGCCGGTGGGCGGCATCACGCCCGACAGCCTGAAGGAATTCACCGCTGCCGGCGCCTCTGCGTTTGGCCTCGGCTCGGCGCTGTACAAACCCGGCATGACGGTGGAACAGGTCCGCAAGAACGCCGATGCATTTGTCAGTGCATGGAAGCAGACCTGAACGCAATCTTGCGGCCATGAAAAAACGCGACCTTGAAGGTCGCGTTTTTATTTCCGTCGCAAGAAATCAGCGGCAATAAATCATGCCGCTTTCTTCTCGGTCTTCTTTTCATCGCGCAATTCACGGCGCAATATCTTGCCGACATTAGTCTTGGGCAGTTCATCGCGGAACTCGATGTACTTCGGCTTCTTGTAGCCGGTAAACTGCTCCTTGCAATACGCCATCAACTGCTCGGCGGTCAGCGACTTGTCCTTGCGCACCACGAACAGCTTGACCGCTTCGCCGGTGTGCTCATCGGGCACGCCGACGCAGGCGCATTCGAGCACGCCCGGATGGGCCGCGACCACGCCTTCGATTTCGTTCGGATAGACGTTGAAGCCGGAGACCAGGATCATGTCCTTCTTGCGGTCGACGATGCGGGTATAGCCGCGCTCGTCCATGATGCCGATGTCGCCTGATTTGAAGAAGCCGTCCGGCGTCATGACCTTTTCGGTTTCGTCAGGGCGATTCCAGTAGCCGCTCATGACTTGCGGACCGCGGATTGCAATTTCACCGGGCTTGCCAAGCGGCACCGGTTTGCCGTCGTCGTCCAGGATCTGGAATTCGGTCGACGGCAGCGGCAACCCGATGGTGCCGGTGTAATCGCTGATCGTGCACGGGTTCGCGCTGGCGATCGGTGAGGTTTCGGACAAGCCGTAGCCTTCGATGATCGGGCAACCGGTGACCTTCTTCCATTTGTCCGCCACCGATTTTTGCACCGCCATGCCGCCGCCGACGCAGCAGCGATAGCCGGAGAAATCCAGCTTGGCGAAATCAGGGTGGTTCAGCAGCGCGTTGTACAGCGTGTTGACCGCCGGGAAGGTGTTGACCTTGTACTTGCCGAGTTCCTTGATGAAGCCCGGGATATCGCGGGGATTCGGGATCAGCACGTTGAGTGCGCCTTCGCGCGTGCCCAGCATGTTGCAGACCGTCAGCGCGAAGATGTGATACAGCGGCAGCGCGCAGATGAACACCAGCTGGTCGAGCTTGGCACCCTGCTTGAGCGCCGGCATCAGCCATTCTTCCGCCTGCAGCACGTTGGCGACCAGATTGCGATGCGTCAGCACCGCGCCCTTGGCGACGCCGGTGGTGCCGCCGGTGTATTGCAAGAAGGCGATATCGTCATGGCCGACTTCAACCGGCGCCGGAGTCTTGCCGTGGCCGATCGACAGCGCCTGTTTGAAGGTGATCGATTGCGGCAGCGAAAATGGCGGCACCAGTTTCTTGACGTGGCGCACTACCAAATTGACGACGGCGCCCTTGAGGCCGCCGAGCATCTCGCCCATGCTCGCCACCACGACGTGCCGGACGCTGGTGTTGGCGATGACCTTGGCGAGCGTACACGCGAAGTTCTCAAGCACGAAGATGGCTTCGGCGCCGGAGTCCTTCAACTGATGTTCGAGTTCGCGCGGCGTGTACAGCGGATTGACGTTCACCGCGGTGTAGCCGGCGCGCAGAATGGCGGCGATGACGATGGGATATTGCAGCACATTAGGCATCATGATCGCCACGCGTGCGCCCTTTTTCAAGCCGGTGCCTTGCAGCCAGGCGGCTAGCGCCGTCGATAGCCGGTCCAGCTCGCGATAGGTCATGTATTTGCCCATGCAGACATAGGCATTGCGGTCGGCGTATTTGGCGAAAGCTTCGTCGATCAGCTGCACCAGGGATCGGTAGCGGTTCGGGTCGATGTCGGCAGGGACGCCTGCGGGATAAGATGCAAGCCAGAATTTGTCCATATTGTTCCTTTTGTCTCCGGTTCAGGGCGGCTGCCGGTTGTTTCCCGCGGCTTGGGCGCGCACTGCAAAAAAAGCACGGTTGTGTTTTTATTTAATGCAGATGCTATCGGCCAATCTCATTCAGGGCAAGTATTTTGAGGAAATTTAAGAAAATTTTCTTATTCCCTGCCGCGTTTCTTCCTGTTGCCTATAGCAACGCGATGGCAACGCGATGGCAACGCGATGGCAAGGCCCTACCATGCCCCATCTTTTCCAAATTGGCAACTTTTAAGGCCCGATGTTCATTTCGCCGCCGAATGCAGCGGTTGAACATTTTCCTGCAAGCGATCCAGCTGCTCATTGCGCGCCGTCTTGTCAAGTTTTGCCAGCGCCTTCACTCGCGTGAAAAAATCCGGAAAGCTGCTGCTGCGCCGGAACAGTTCGCGAAACGCCGGCACCCGGTCGTGATAGGTGCCGACCAGCGCCAGATGCGCATTTGACAGCGGCATGGCGAACCAGCGGTCGTAACCCGAGAAACCGCCCCAGCGCACTTTGAGCCGCTGGTATTCGGCGCGCAGTGCATCGAAAATCTCAGCCTTGCGACGCAGCTTGTCGGCATCGCTGCCGTCGCCTTCGTAGTTGGCCTCCAACTGAGACCGGTATTTCAGCAGGAGTTCAAGAAAGTCCTGCTTGCGTCCGGCGAATACCTTGTATGCCTCGCGCAGCTTATCGTCATGATGCGCCTGCAACCATCGCTCCAATCCGATTTCTTCAACCGTAGTCGCATACGACTCGTTGAACTGTGAATCGCCCTTGGCGTACACCACCTGATGGGCCAGTTCGTGGAAGATCAGCCGCGCCAGTTCAGCATCGGGATAATTGATGAAGGTCGACATCACCGGATCATTGAACCAGCCCAGCGTCGAGTAAGCCGGCACGCCCAGCACCTGGACGTCGTCGCCCTCCTTGACCAGGCCGTCGGCATATTGCTGCGCGTCCTGCTGGCTGTAGTAGCCGCGATAGTCGACGCAGCCGGCGACCGGGAAACACCATTTCCGCGCCGTCAGCGACAAGGCCGGCGCCGCCACCACATTCCACACCACGAAGGGGCGCTGCAGCTGCGCATAAGTCGTGTAACTGCCGTTATCGGGCAGCGCCAGTTGCTCCACCGCGAAGCGGCGGATCTCGCGCACCGCCAGCAACTTGCCGCGCAGGCGCTCGGAGGTATGCGGATCGGCCAGCCAGTCGTCGATCGGCCGCGCTTGCGCCAGCAGCGAAAACTGGCCGTGCGCCGCCTGCGCGTAATAACCGAGCGAACTGCAACCGGTCGCCAGTAGCAAAGCTGCGCCCAGGCTTGCCGCCAGGACGAATCTGGAAAGTTTGCTCAGACGCCGGACGGGCATGCTTCGACTTGCACCAGGACGTCGTAAAACGTCGGCGCATTGCCCATGTCGGTCAGGCGCTGGCTGGTCACTTCGTTGGCGTTCTTGCCGTCGCCGGAAAACTTCTTCCACCAGATCGACAAACCCACCACCAGCCCGACGCGCGCTTTCGGCGTCACGCGCGCCTTGGCCAGCATGCTGCCGCGGTCGTTGAAAATCCTGACCTCTGCACCATTGACGATGCCGCGCGCGGCGGCGTCGTCGGGATGGATGTCGAGATGCGGTTCGCCTTCGGTGTCGCGCAGGCTCTGCACGTTGACGAAGGAGGAATTGAGGAAGTTGCGCGCCGGCGGCGAGATCATCGCCAGCGGATATTTCTGCGCCAGCGCTGCATTGCTGGCCGCCGATTCATACGGCGCGATATACGTCGGCAGCGGATCGAGGCCGTCGGCGAGCATGCGCGCGGAATAGAATTCGCACTTGCCCGACGGCGTGCCGAAGCCGCCCTCGGCAAATGGTGCGGCCGGCATGTTGAGACGCTGCCAGCCTGTTTGCTTGAGACGCTCCCAGTCGTAATCGGCCGCGCGCGGATGGCTGCGATCAAAAGCCTGCGCGGCGATGGCGTCGTCGCTGTCGCTGAAGCAGTCTTCGGTGAAACCGATGCGCGCCGCCAGCAGGCGGAAGATTTCCGAGTTGGGCTTGGCTTCGCCGAGCGGCGCTATCGCAGCGTTGTTGGCCATCATGTAAACGTGGCCGTACGTCGCATGCACGTCGATGTGTTCAAGCTGCGTGGTGGCCGGCAAGAGGATGTCGGCGTAGTCCGCCGTATCGGTCTGGAAATGCTCCAGCACCACGGTGAACAGATCCTCGCGCGCGAAGCCCTGCGCCACCTTGCCCGACTCCGGCGCGACCGCCACCGGGTTGGAGTTGTAGACGATCATCGCTTCCACGCGCGGACCGAAATCGGCCGACGCCTCGCGCAGCAAATCGTCGCCGATGGTGCTCATGTTGATGGTGCGCGTCGGCACGCCATTGTTATGTTGCAGCAGCAGGTCCGGCCGCTGCAGGAAGGCGCCGTTCTTCGGGAAGGAATCAGAGGTCGACAACTGCAGACCGCCGCCGGCATGACGCCAGGCGCCGACCAGCGCCGGCAGGCAGGCGATATTGCGCACCGCCATGCCGCCGCCGCGCACGCGCTGCAAACCGTAGTTGGCGCGGATCAGCGTGATCTCGCCGCGTCGCGCGGCAGCGCCGTATTCGCGCGCCAGCTGCACGACTTCCTCGGCGCTGATGCCGCACACGTCGGCGGTATGCTGCGGCGTCCATTCCTGCACGCGCTGCTTCAGTTGTTCAAAACCCAGCGTGTGCTGCACGATGTAATCGGTGTCGAGCAGGTTTTCGTTGATCAGCACGTGCATCATGCCCAGCGCCAGCGCCGCATCGGTACCCGGCAACAGGGCGATATGCTGGTGGCATTTTTCGGCGCTCAGCGAGCGGTAAGGATCGATGGCGATCAGCTTGGCGCCGCGCCGTTTTGCTTCCTGCACGCGCATCCAGAAATGCAGGTTCGAGGCGATCGGATTGCCGCCCCAGATGATGATCAGCCTGGCATCCTGCACGTGTTCAGTGTCGGCGCCCAGGCGCGTGCCCACCGTGTACTTGTAGCCGGCCGCGCCGGCCGAAGCGCAAATGGTGCGATCCAGTTGCGAGGCGCCTATGCGGTTGAAGAAACGCATCGCCATCGATTCGCCCTGCACCAGGCCCATGGTGCCGGCGTAGCTGTACGGCAGGATGGCTTGCGGATTGCGCGCGGAGACTTCCTTCAGTCGCGCGGCGATCGTGTCGAGCGCTTCGTCCCAGCTGATGCGCTCGAATTTTCCTTCGCCCTTTTTCCCGACGCGCCTCATCGGATGCAGCAGGCGGTCCTTGTGATAGGTGCGGTCGGTATAGCGCGACACCTTGGTGCACAGCACACCGGCGGTGGTCGGATGATCAGGGTCGCCCTTCACTTCGGTGGCGACGCCGTCCTTGACGGTCACCAGCAAGGCGCACGTGTCTGGACAATCGTGCGGGCAGACGGCGCGGACGAGGATGGGTTCGGAAACGGAATTCATGGCGGTCAACTAAATGGAAGGCGCGACGGAATGGCGCGGCAAGCTGCTACTTTATCTTAAAATGCAGCATCATTTACGAAGCCTTCGCGATGTCATCCAGACAATCTTCCCTTCCCTCCGCTGCCACGCCCGTCGTCGAATTCTGGCGTGACGCCGACTTGCCGTTCTGCGAAGGCCGGCGCGCGATCGGCAGCGTCAGCTGTTATGCGCCGCATACGCACCCGACCTTCTCGATCGGCGTGGTTGACGCCGGCGCCAGCACCTTTTCGCTGCCGCTCCGGCAGATGCAGATCAGTCCCGGCGACGTGGTGCTGATCGGCGCCGACGAAGTGCATTCATGCAACCCCGGCGACCGGGAGAGCTGGGGCTATCGGATGTTTCATCTCGACCGCCGATGGCTGCTGCAATTGCTGAAGGAAAGCGGCATCGACGCCCTGCCGGCGTCGCAGGTGCTGCGCTCGCCGCGTGCGTCCGCGCTGATGGATGACGTCACCGCTGCCATGAGCGGCAAAGACGAGGCATTGCAAAAGGAAACCCTGCTGATCGCCGCGCTGTGCGAACTGTTCGATATCTGCCGGGAAGCCGGCGTCGAAATGCATCAGGCGCGTACCGCCGACCTGCAAAGCGTGCGCGATTATCTGCAAGAGCATTGCTGCCACAAGATCGCCCTCGATACGCTGGCGCAACTGGCCGGTGTCGGACGCTATCAACTGATCCGCCAGTTCCGCGCGCAGTTCGGCATGACGCCGCACGCCTTGCAACTCGACATGCGCATCAACCTGGCGCGGGACTTTCTGCGGCACGGCGTGGCGCTGGCCGAGGTCGCCTATCGCACCGGCTTCGCCGACCAGAGCCATTTCCATCGCATCTTCAAATCGCGCGTGGCGGCGACGCCGGCGCAATACCAGCTGATCGCCTAGACGGCGAGCACGACTGTCATCGCCAGCATCGTTCCGCCCAGCAGCAGGATGACGCCGGCCAGCCACTCGGCGCGCGCGAAATAGCGGGCGATCCACCCCGCGACGCGCGCATTCGACACCGCCAGCACCAGCCCCGCATCCCAGACGAACACCGCCGTGAACATCCACAAGCCGTACCACAGCTTGATGTGCATGCCGGTGCCGGCGCCGACCATCAGGGTGAACAGGCCGAGATAGAACAAGCCGTTTTTAGGGTTCAGACCGCCGGACAAAAAACCGGCGACGAAGCCGCGCAGGAATCCGCCGCGTTCCATGCCAGCGCCCTCCCCCGCCATCACCGGCGGCGCTGCCCGACCGGCCTGCATGAAGGACCAGCCGATATACGCCAGGTACGCCGCCGCCAGTAGTTTCATCACCGTCAGTGCCGCCGGGCTCCGCTGCAACAGGCTGAAGCCGGCCAATGCCAGCGCGATGTAGACGCCGTTGGCGCAGGCGATCCCGAGACTCGCGCCGATGCCGTTGCGGCGACCGTGGCGCAAGGCGCTGCGCAACAGCAAAAGAAAATCCGGCCCCGGGCTGACCAGCGCCAGCCAGTGTGCCGCCGCCAGCATGGCGAATTCCTGCATGACCATGGTGTATCGCTCCCTCGAAGATAAGGTAGCGATGCTAGGCGGCGCGGCGCCGGCCGTATTGAACAAAATTGCAAACTGCAGAATCGATGCCCAGCGTTTCTATTGTGCGTCGTTCAGATGGCAGGCTGACATGTGGCCCGGCGAGATTTCCCGGAGCAGCGGCTTTTCCACCGAACAGCGCGGCATGGCATGCGGGCAGCGCGGATGGAAGTGGCATCCCGAAGGTGGATTCAGCGGCGACGGGATTTCGCCCTTGACGGCGAAGTAGGTCGCCTTGCCGACTTCCAGTTTCGGCGCCGAAGCCAGCAGCGCCTGCGTATAGGGATGGTTGGCGCGCGCGAAGACGGCATCGGTGGGCGCCGATTCGACGATGCGCCCCAGATACATGATCAACACGCGGTCGGAGATATGCCGCACCACGCCGAGGTCATGACTGATGAACAGATAGGTCAGGTCAAGTTCGTCGCGCAGCTTGATGAACAGATTGAGCACCTGCGCCTGGATCGACACGTCGAGCGCCGCCACCGCTTCGTCGCAGACCAGAAATTTCGGTTTGACTGCGAGCGCGCGTGCGATGCCGACACGAGCGCGCTGGCCGCCGGAGAACTGATGCGGGAAACGGCGTAGCATGTCGCTGCTCAGGCCCACGCGCTGCAACAGGTCGGCGACGTAGTCCTGCTGCTCGCGCTTGCCGGTGATGCCATGCACGACCGGCGCTTCGCCGACGATGTCGACCACGCGCAAGCGCGGATTGAGCGACGCATAGGGGTCCTGGAAAATCATCTGGATCGCCAACTGGCGTTCGCGCCGTTGCTGCGGCGACAGCGCGTCAAGATCTTCCCCTTGCCACAGGCGCTGCCCTTCGGTCAGGCCGTGCAGACCCACCGCCATGCGGCCCAGCGTCGATTTGCCGCATCCTGATTCGCCCACCAAGCCGACCACTTCGCCGGCGTCGATGTGCAGGCTGACATCGTCAACTGCATGCACCACTTCCTCGTGCAGGACTTTGCCGAACGGCCGGGTGATCAGGTTGGACGTCTTCGCCGCGCTGTCGAGCGGTTTGACGAAGCGTTTGGAAACGTGGCGCAGTTCCAGCAATGGCGGCATGGCGGCGTGCTTCTGGTTCATGCGATGCTCCCTGCCGGCGCATCGGCCATCGGATGGAAGCAACGCAAGGCGCGGCCGTCGACGATGCGCGTCTCCGGCGTCTGCGCGCATTCGATGGTGGCGTATGCGCAGCGGTCGCGAAAGGCGCAGCCGGCGGGCAGTTTCAACAGCGACGGCGTGCTGCCGGGAATCTGGCGCAAGGCCTGGCCGCGCGGATTGCGCGATGGCGCCGAGGCAATCAGGCCGTGCGTGTAGGGATGGCGCGGGTGGGTGAGCACCCGGGCGACGTCCCCGCTTTCAACGATGCGCCCGGCGTACATCACGCTGACGGTGTCGGCCAGCCCGGCGACCACGGACAGATCGTGGGTGATCCAGATCAGCGCCGTACCGGACTCCCGGCACAGCTTCTGCATCTCGAACAGGATCTGGCCCTGGATGGTGACGTCGAGCGCAGTGGTCGGTTCGTCGCAGATGATCAGGTCCGGCTTGTTGAGCAGCGCGATCGCGATGGCGACGCGCTGGCGCATGCCGCCCGAGAACTGATGCGGATAGGCGTTGAGGCGTTCGTCCGGCGCGGCGATGCCGACGCGCACCAGCGCATCGCGTGCCATCGCCAGCGCGGCATCCTTGCTGACGTCCTGATGCGCGCGCACGGCTTCGATCATCTGCGTGTCTATGCGCAGCACCGGGTTCAGCGTCATCATCGGATCCTGGAAAATCATCGCGATGCGGTTGCCACGGATGCGCCGCATTTCTTCGGCCGGCAGGCTGCGCAGGTCGCGGCCGTTGAGCAGGATGCGGCCACCGGCCACTTTTCCCGGCGCGTCGATCAGTCCCATGATGGAATAACCCGTCATCGACTTTCCTGAACCGGACTCGCCGACCAGTCCCATGACCTGGCCCTGCTCGACCGCGAAGGATACGTCATCCACCGCGCGCGCAATGCCGCCGCGCGAAAGGAAGTGCGTCTGCAGGTTTTCTACTTGCAAGGCGGCGGTCATCTCATTGTCCTTGCAGGCGAGGATTGAGGACGTCGCGCAACTGGTCGGCGACGAGGTTGATCGCCACCACGGTCGCCAGCAGCGCCACGCCGGGGAAGAAACTGATCCAGTATTTTCCCGACATCAGGTATTGGAAACCGTTGGAGATCAGCAGTCCCAGCGACGGTTCCGTCACCGGCAGGCCGAGCCCGAGGAAGGACAGCGTCGCCTCCAGCGAAATCGCCGACGCCACCTGCAGCGCGGCGATCACGATCAGCGGCGGCAGGCAATTCGGCAGCAGGTGGCGGAACATGATGCGCAGCAGCGACAGGCCGAGCAGGCGCGCAGCTTCGATGTATTCCTTCTTGCGCTCCACCAGCGCCGTGCTGCGCGTGGTGCGCGCGTAATACGCCCATTGCACGGTGACCAGCGCGATGATGATCTTGTCGATGCCGCGCCCGGTCAGCGCCAGCAGGATCAGCGCCACCAGGATCGGTGGAAACGCCAGCTGGATGTCTGCCACGCGCATGATCAGCGCCTCGGTGCGACCGCCTGCATAACCCGCCAGCAAACCCAGCGACAGGCCGATGGCCAGCGCAATCACGGTGCTGGTGACGCCGACCATGACGGAAATGCGCAGACCATAAAGAATCGCTGACAGCATGTCGCGACCCTGGTCGTCTGTGCCGAGCAGATAAGTGAGATTGCCTTCCATGGCGCTCTTGCCCGGCTCCAGGCGCGAGTCCATGACGTCGAGATGTTCGAGGTCGTAGGGATTCTGCGGCGAGACCAGCGGTGCAAACAAGGCTGCCAGCAGGATCAGCAGCAGCAATGCAAATCCGACCGTGGCGACGCGACTGGAGAAGTAAGCTTGCAGGAAGCGCGTGAACGGCGTGTCGGCCTGGATGATTTTCCGGGTGTATTTCGAAACCATGTCAGCCCTTCGCTTCCGACAAGCGCACGCGCGGATCGAGCAGCGAATACAGCAGGTCGACACACAGATTGATGAGGATGAAAATGGCCACGATCAGCGACAGGAAGGCAACGATCACGGGCCGGTCGAGCACGCGTATCGAGTCGATCAGCAGCTTCCCGACGCCGGGCCAGGCGAAGATGGATTCCGTCACGATCGAGAACGCGATGATGGAGCCGAACTGCAGCGCCACCACGGTGACGATGGGAATCAGGATGTTCTTGAGCACGTGCACGCCGATGATGCGGCTGTTGCGCAGCCCCTTGGCGCGGGCGAACTTGATGTAATCCTGCAGCAGTGCTTCCTGGGTGCCGGCACGCGTGAGGCGGATGATCAGCGCGATGTTGAACAGCGACAGGTTGAGCGCAGGCATCAGCAAATGCCTGAGTCCGTCCCACGTCAGGAAACCGAACGGGATGCCGAACAGCAGTGCGGTCTGGCCGCGTCCACTGGTCGGCAGCCAGCCCAGCTCGACTGCGAACACCATGATCAGCATCAGCCCGACCCAGAAAGTCGGCAGCGAAAAACCGAAGATCGATACCGTCATGATGGTCTTGCCGGCAAAACTCCGGGGGCGCAAACCCGCCCATAATCCCAGCGGCAATCCGATCACGATGGCGATCAGGATCGCAGCCACGGCCAGTTCCAGCGTGGCCGGCAGGCGCTCGAGGATCAGTCCCAGCGCCGGCGTGGCGTACACGAAGGAGCGTCCCATGTCGCCGGCAAAGGCGTTCTTGATGAAGTAAAAGTATTGCACCCACAGCGGCTGGTCCAGCCCGAATGCCGCAATCACGCGCGCGCGCTCAATCTGATCGGCGTCGGCGCTGATCAGGATATCGATGGGATTACCGATGGCATAGACGCTGACGAACACCAGCAGCGACATCAGCAGCAATACGGCAAGGCTCTGGACGCAGCGGCGAATAATGAAGACAAGCATTGGCGGTTGGCTGGTGAATTGACTGGAATTTATTTCATGACAGGATACGCAAAATTGTCCCGGCCGGGCATCCCGGCGACGCCGGGTCGGTATTGCGCCAGCCGGAAAGTGCAGATGGTGCAGAAATCATGCAAAAGAAGCAACTACATTTATGGAAGCTGTTCAAGCCTGGGAGTAATATAGACGACACCGCGACAAAGCACTTGCCGTCGCACTCCTCAACGCATCATGTCGAAATGGCAACATAGCAGCAAGGTACGCACCATGAAACTCATCGATCCCATCACCAAATTCCACGCCGAGTTGCAAAAGATCCGGCGCGATATCCACGCTCATCCCGAACTGAGCTATGAAGAACAGCGCACCTCCGACGTCGTCGTGCAAAAGCTGACCGAATGGGGAATCCCGGTAGTGCGCGGACTGGGCGTCACCGGCGTGGTCGGCATCATCAAGGGCGGCGACGGTCCGCGTGCGATCGGCCTGCGCGCCGACATGGACGCATTGCCGATGCCGGAGCTGAACACCTTCCCGCACGCCTCCAAAAACGCCGGCAAGATGCACGCCTGCGGCCACGACGGCCATACCGCCATGCTGCTGGGCGCGGCGCATCACTTGTCGCAGCACCGTGATTTCGACGGCACCGTCTATGTGATTTTTCAGCCTGCGGAAGAAGGCGGCCGGGGCGCCGAGCGCATGATCCAGGACGGCCTGTTCGAAAAGTATCCGATGGACGCGGTGTTCGGCATGCACAACTGGCCGGGCATGAAAGCCGGTACCTTCGGCGTCACGCCGGGACCGATGATGGCTTCCAGCAATGAGTTCGAAGTAATCGTCAAAGGCAAGGGTTCGCACGCGGCGCAACCGCACAAGTCCATCGACCCGGTCATGACGGCGGTGCAGATTGCACAGAGCTGGCAGACCATCGTCTCGCGCAACGCCAATCCCAACGATCCGGCGGTGTTGTCGATCACCCAGATCCATGCCGGCAGCGCCACCAACGTCATTCCCGACAACGCCAGCCTGATCGGCACTGTGCGCACCTTCAGCACACCGGTGCTGGACCTGATCGAACGCCGTATGCGCGAAATTGCCGAGCACACGGCCGCGGCCTTCGATGCCGACGTCGATTTCAAATTCCAGCGCAACTATCCGCCGCTGATCAATCACGCCAAAGAAACCGCGTTCGCCGTCGAAGTCTTGCAAGGCATCGTCGGCGCCGAGAATGTCGATGCCAAGGTCGAGCCGACCATGGGTGCGGAAGATTTCGCCTTCATGCTGCAGCACAAACCCGGTTGCTACGTCTTCATCGGCAACGGTGAAGGCGGCCATCGCGACAGCGGCCACGGCCTCGGTCCGTGCAACCTGCACAATCCCAGTTACGATTTCAACGATGATTTGCTGCCGCTCGGTGCGACGTATTGGGTGCGCCTGGCGGAGGCCTTCCTGAAGCCGCAATAAACTCTGTTGATCGCGTAAAAAAAACGGCGGGCCGTCATGGCACCGCCGTTTTTTCATTGCCTACTTTGTGAGAATCGCCACGGCCTGCTTGCCGTAGTTCACGATGTAACCGCCGTTCTGCTGCTGCCAGGCGCGCGCGGTCGGCTCGTCGGGAAACCAGTTCTGCTCGAAGTCGCCGAACCGGCCCTGCTCGAAGCGATAGCGATCCAGCAGCGCCGTATCGCGGCGGTCGATCTCCTGCTTGCAGACGTCCCAGCTTGCGAAACCGAGTTCGCGCGCCAGCGTGTGCAGGATATGCTTGAGCTGCAGGGTTTCGCGCACGTTGTACAGATCGGTGACGGCGAGTTCCGGCATGAGACCGGCGTCGATCACCCGGCGCAGCACCGGCAAGGCCTTGCTGGGCTGGTCGGCGCGGCCGTCGCGCACCAGCCGGCGCGCATGACGGCGCAGGAATTCACTGTTGCTGCAGGCTTCGCCGGCAACAGTGCGCGATTGTTTGAACAGGGGATGGGAGGTAGACCACATAACGTTCCTTTCATATCGACCGTTCTCGCTACGGTCATATCAAGGTTTCAACGTCAGGGCATATCCGAAAAGGAAGGTGCGCGTAACAATGAACAGGTGCGTCAGCTTTCGCGAGACCGGGCCTCCTGTCAGGCCCGGCGCCATTGTAGCGGCTTTCTCGCGCGGCCCGCAACCTCAGGCCGCAAACTATGTTCACGAACCGTTGTTTCGGGCATCATCGCAAGACAAATCATAACAAGGAGAAACAATGAAACTGCTCGCCGATATCCTGGTGGCGCTGATCGCCATACTGCACGTCTGGATCCTCGTGCTAGAGATGTTCCTGTGGACCAGGCCGCTGGGGCTGAAGACCTTCCGCCAGTCGCGTGAAGCCGCCGAAGCGTCCAAGGTGCTGGCCGCCAATCAGGGACTTTACAACGGCTTCCTCGCAGCGGGCCTGGCGTGGGGGCTGATCTCCGGCGACGGCGCGATCAAGCTGTTCTTCGTCGCATGCGTGCTGGTGGCGGGCATCTATGGCGGCCTCACCGCCAAACGCTCGATCCTGTACGTGCAGGGATTGCCGGCCTTGCTGGCGCTGCTTGCGCTGCTGGCGGTGCGTTAAGAGCGGCGTTTTGTCAGCCGCGCAGTCTATTGCTGCTGCGGTGACGGCGTCCGTCCGGCCACCGTGGCCTGGCGCAACAAGCGGATGTCGCCGTACCAGGCTTCGACTTTTTCTTCGGTGTTGTCGGTGTCGGTCAGCACACCGACGCCGATCAGCCGTCCCGGCTGTTCGCCGTACACCTTCACGTAGTCGTCGACGATGTTACGCTGGTAGCTGACCCACCGGCCCACGTTGGCGGCGCCGCTTTCAGCCACCAGCATCTGGATGCGGCCGGTGCGCGTATTGGCGATGACGGTCTCTTTGGGCGCTTTGTTTTCCCAGATGTACATCAGCGTAGCATAGGGGAAGTCATGCCCCGATACCAGCTTGGCGGTGTCGAACAGGATCGTGTCCATGAAAGACAGCTTGCTCTTGTCGCCGTCGAAAGCCAGCACGATGCGCACCGGCGAATCTTCGGTGTCGCGGAAACGGTTGTCGGCAGTCTTGATCAAGGCCGAGGTCTTCCAGCTCCAGGTCAGCCACGGCTGCTTGACCGGATCGATATTGACCTGATGCCGCAAACCCGACGAGGCCTTGTCGGCGAAGGCGCGCAATACCGTGCGCTCGCCGTCCTTGACCAGGCCGTAGTCGGTCGTCTTCTTCTTGCGCATCAGGACCAGCGGTTCCCAGTCTTTCGGCAGACCTTCGACGGGATTGTTCGAGAACAGCGCCAGCGCCTGGTCCAGCTTGACTTGCTTGGCGACCGGATCATGCGTCTTTTGCGTGTTGGCGCACGCCGCCAGGATGGCGACTGCACCGGCCAGCATGGCCAGGCGCAAGGAAGACGGCAGCGAAGATGTGATGGAAGACTTCATGGATTCCCGGCGAAATTGCGATGATGGAACAAGGATGGAAAGTGGGCGTCGCTGCGATCAGATTTTTTCAGTTCAGTTTTGCTGGCGCAGGATGTTGATGAACATCTTCCCTATCGACGACAGGGTGGCGTTCTTGCGGGTCACGATGCCATAGTGCTCGATGCGGGTCTTCAGATGCACGGGGAGGATGCACAGCATCTGCTTGGCCGCGAAGAAGTGCGCGATATCCAGCGGCATCACCGCCACCATGTTCGACTGCGCCAGCAAGGTGACGGTGACGAAGGGGGATGCCGTTTCGATAACATTGGCCGGCACCTTCATTCCTTCCAGCTTGAATTCATGCTCGATCCAGATGCGCATCGGCATATTGCTGGAGTACAGGATCCACGACGCGGTCGACAATTCCTGCAGGCGCACCTTCTGCGCGGTCGCGAGGTGATGCTCGAGGCCGGTGACGATGCACATCGGCTCGCCGCGCAGCATTTCATAGTTATACAGCTGCGGCTGCGAACTCACCGACGAACGCCCCACCATGAGGTCGATGCGGCCCTGGTCAAGCAGCAACAACTGGCGCGCGCTGGTGTCTTCGGTGATTTCGATCGACACTTCCGGCTGCACCTCGCGAAGGCGCGTCAGGGCGCGCGTCACCAGCGGTGCGGCGCCCATGATGGTGCCGATCGACAACCGGCCGCCCTGCCCGGTCAGCATGCCTTGCAATTCGTCGCGCAAATTGCTGATGTCGCTCTGGATCAGGCGCGCATAGCGGATCACGCAGCGGCCCAGCTCGGTCGCTTCGATGCCGCGCGTGGACCGGTCGAACAGCGTCACGCCCAGCGCCGACTCCATTTCGTGCAGCGCCTTGGTGGCCGCCGGTTGCGTCATGTGCATGACCTCGGCAGCCTTGTGCAGCGAACCCTGCTCGTCAAGCGCCGTCAGCAAAGCCACCTGCTTGAAACGCAGGCGGCTGACGATGGCGCTCACCGAGGGCAAAACCGCAGGTGTTTCCTCCGTTGCCTGCAGTTGGTTATCACCCGATGAATTAAGGTCATTAGACATCGTTAGGGAAGCCTCTTATATTTTGTCCGGCAAAAACATAATGCTAACGCATCCATACTCGGGAGGATGTGAATAATTTCATGGAGACATTGGCGAAATTGATCTGAGCGCCGTTGCTGACAGCAACTGCCTGCAATCGATTCGACCTGCCGGCGCCTGTGCTGCGCCACAGCATCCGATGCGCGCGGCGCCATCGCCGGATGTCTCCATATCAACATCGGAGACAACGTGAGACTGATTCAATTCGAAGACCGCCAGGGCAGCCGCAAAGTCGGCATCGTGTGCGGCAAGGCCATCAACGTGGTTTCCCAGGTCGGCACCATGCATGAACTGGCCCTGCTGGCGATTGCCGAAGGCAATTCGCTGGAGCGCCAGGCGCAACTGCTCAACAGCAATACCCAGGAAGACTACGCTGCAATCCTGAAAGAAAACCGCATCCTGGCGCCGCTGGACCATGCAGACCCGGCGCACTGCCTGGTGTCCGGCACCGGCCTGACCCATCTGGGCAGCGCCTCCACGCGCGACAAGATGCACCAGAAGCTGGACGACGACGAAAGCGCAATGACCGACACCATGCGCATGTTCAAGTGGGGTCTGGAAGGCGGACGTCCGGGTCGCGGCAAGATCGGCGCACAGCCGGAGTGGTTCTACAAGGGCGACGGCGCTATCGTCGTCAATCCGGGCGCGCCCTTCCCGATGCCGGAGTTTGCCGAAGACGCCGGCGAAGAGCCTGAATTGACCGGCCTGTATATCATCGGCGACGACGGCCAGCCGCATCGCCTCGGTTTCGCTATCGGCAACGAGTTCTCGGATCACGTGGTCGAGCGCAAGAATTACCTGTACCTGGCGCACTCGAAACTGCGCTACTGTTCCTTCGGTCCGGAACTGCTGGTCGGCGAGCTGCCCGCCAATCTGGTCGGCATGAGCCGCATCCGCCGCGACGGCCGCGTGATCTGGGAGAAGGAATTCCTCTCCGGCCAGGACAACATGTGCCACGCCATCGAGAACCTGGAATACCACCATTTCAAGTACAACCAGTTCCTGCGCCCGGGCGATATCCACGTGCATTTCTTCGGCACTGCGACGCTGTCGTTTGCCGATGGCGTACGTACTCAACTGGGCGACACCTTCGAAATCAGCCTGCCTGATTTCGGCGAGCCATTGGTCAACGGCATCGCGCGCGAACAATCACGCGTTGCCATCGACGGCATCAAAATACTTTGATCGGCGGCTAGCAAGTTTCAGGAATTTAGTTTTTCACCAACAGAAAAGCGCCCATCAAGAGGCGATTGCCGATACGCTCTGCAGACCGGACATTCGATCCGCAGAGTGCATCACGATAGTGAACGGTCTTGCGTAGCGGACATTCCCGGTCCCGCGCCAGGCCCTAGCAAGGAGACCCAGCAATGCAAAAGCACTTCCATCCGGCATGCGTCCTCGCGACGCCGGCATCCCCTGTTCCATCTGCAATTCCATCCATGCTTTGGATCGCAGCCTGATTCCCCGGCTTCCTGGAATCGGTCACCGTCCCGAAGACTTCTGGAGACTTCATGCATTACACCTTTGATTTCATGAGCGTGTTCGTCAACTGGCCCCGTTTGCTCGAAGGTGCCTGGCTGACGGTACAGTTGTCCGCGCTTTCCATCGTATTGGGTTTTGTGGTCGGCACTCTGTGCGCCATCGCCTTCAAGAGCAAGAGCTGGCTGCTGCAGGCGCTGGTCAAGACTTACGTCGAGATCATCCGCAATACGCCGCTGCTGGTGCAGGTGTTCCTGGTCTATTTCGGCCTGGCGAGCATCGGCTTGCGACTGACCGCGGAAACCGCCGCCGTGATCGCGCTGACCGTCAACGTCGGCGCCTATACCGCTGAAATCATGCGCGCCGGCATCAACTCCATCCACCCCGGCCAGATCGAAGCGGCCGAATGCCTGGGCATGTCGAAGTTCCATGTCTACTGGCATGTAGTGCTGCTGCCTGCGGTGGAACGCGTCTATCCGTCGCTGACCAGCCAATTCATCCTGCTGATGCTGGCATCGAGCATCACCTCGCAGATCTCTGCCGAAGAACTGACCGCCACCGCCAACCTGGTGCAGTCGGAAACCTTCCGCAGCTTTGAAGTGTATGTGGTGATTGCCGTCGCCTATCTGGCCTTGTCCTTCCTGTTCCGCGCTGCCTTCTGGCTGGTCGGGAAGACAGCGTTTGTGCGCAAGCGCAAACTCGGCACCAATCTGTAAGGAGAGAGCGTGACCTCATTTACCTTTTTACACGTCGAATACCTGCTGCAGGCTGCGGTCTGGACCATCGTCCTGTCGCTGGTAGCGTTCGTCTTCGGTGGCGTGGCCGGCTTCGTGATCGCGCTCTGGCGCGTATCTCCCAACAAGACGCTGCGCAGCATCGCGAGCTGGTACATCCAGATCGTGCAGGGGATCCCGTTGCTGGTGATCCTGTTCGTAGCTTATTTCGGCCTGGCGATTGCGGGCTTCAAGCTGTCGCCGCTGGTAGCCGCCGGGATTTCTTTTGCGGTGTACTGCGCCGCCTTCCTTGGTGAAATCTGGCGCGGTTGCATCCAAGCCGTGCCGAAAACGCAGTGGGAAGCGTCGGAATGCCTTGGCTTCAACCGCTTCGAGCAATTGCAGAAGGTGATCCTGCCGCAGGCGTTCAAGATCGCCATTCCGCCGACCGTCGGTTTCATGGTGCAGATCGTCAAGAACACCTCGCTGGCCTCGGTGATCGGCTTCGTCGATCTGTCGCGCGCCGGCCAGATCATCAACAACTCGACTTTCCAGCCGTTCACCGTGTTCGGCTGCGTAGCCCTGATTTATTTTTGTCTCTGCTATCCGCTGTCGGCGCTGAGCAAGCACTTTGAAAGGAAATTGAATGTCAGCAATCGTTAGCATCAACAATCTGCACAAGAGCTTCGGCACGAACAAGGTGTTGAACGGCGTCTCGCTGGATGTGCAGAAGGGCCAGATGGTTGCGATCATCGGCCGCAGCGGATCGGGCAAGAGCACCTTGCTGCGTTGCCTCAACGGACTCGAACGCATCGATTCCGGCGACATCAATGTCTGCGGCCACGATATCCATCATCCGGACAAGCTCAACCTGCGCGAACTGCGCAAGCAGGTCGGCATCGTGTTCCAGAGCTACAACCTGTTCCCGCACGTGACGGTGGAGCGCAACATTACGCTGGCGCTGACGACCATTAAGAAGATGGCGACAGCAGAGGCGAAGAAAATCGCGCACAATGTGCTGACGCTGGTTGGTCTGGAGGCCAAGAAGGAAGCCTATCCGGAGCAACTCTCCGGCGGCCAGGCGCAGCGTGTGGCGATTGCCCGTTCGCTGGCGATGGCGCCGGAACTGATGCTGTTCGACGAAGTGACGTCGGCGCTCGATCCGGAACTGACCGGCGAAGTATTGAAGGTCATGGAAGACTTGTCCAAGCAAGGCATGACCATGGTGCTGGTCACGCATGAAATGGCGTTCGCGCGCAAACTGGCGGATGTGCTGGTGTTCATGCATCAGGGAAAAGTCTGGGAAATGGGACCGCCGGACGAACTGTTCACCAATCCCAAGACCGCTGAACTGGCGAAGTTCGTCAGCAGCGAGTTGTAATTTCCCGGTCCGTACAAAATAGTTTCACCACCTTGCAGTAACAATCGATATCTCAGGAGACAACATGAAAACTTTATCCAATTTCACCAAAAAAGCCGCTGCTGTCATGCTCGGCCTGGCCTGCTTCGCCCAGATCGTCCACGCTGACACGCTGGCCGACATCAAGGCGCGCAAGAAAGTGCTGATCGCCGTCGACCTCGGCGCGCCGCCGTTCGGCATGACCAACGCCAAGCTGGAACCGCAGGGTTCGGACGTGGAAACAGCACGCGCGCTGGCCAAGGACTTGGGCGTGGAACTGGAAATCGTGCAAGTCACCGGCCCGAACCGCGTGCCCTTCCTGATGACCGGCAAGGCCGACATGGTCATCGCCACGTTCAGTATCACGCCTGAACGCGCCAAGGTCATCTCCTTCACGCATCCGTACGGCGCATCGCAATTCGTTGTCGCTGCACCGAAGGGCACCGCCATCAAGAGCCTGGCCGATCTGAACGGCAAGCGCATCGCCGTCGTGCGCGGCAACATGCAGGATTCCCTGCTCACGCCGCTGGCTCCGAAGGGCGCCACCATCGTGCGCTTTGACGATGACGCCACCGTGACCGCTGCCGTCGTATCGGGCCAGGTCGACGGTCTGTGCACACCGAATGCGCTGGCTGCCGCAATCGCTCGCCAGAATCCGTCCAAGGGCCTGGAGACAAAGTTCGCGATCAAGGATATCCCTTACGCCATCGGCATCCGCCAAAACGAACCTGAACTGCAAAAATGGCTGAACGCCTGGGTCGACGCCAACACCAAGAACGGCCGCCTCGGTCAGATCTATCAGCAATGGGTCGGCGCGCCGATGCCTGACCTGGCGCAATTTGCAGCGAAGTAAGTAAGCACGCATTACGTGAGCAGCAACATGCACCACGGCCGACGCCGCTGCCTGGCAGTGCGTCGGCCGGCATGACATTCACCGCTGCCGATATTTGCCGATTTTTACCGAGATCATCATGAAACCTATTTCTCCTGTCATCCGATTGAATCCTGTCGATGATGTTGTCATTGCGCGCCGCCAGCTGATCACCGGCACCATTCTCGAAGAAGAGAACGGCCTGCGGGTCGCGGCGCTGATCCCTGCCGGGCACAAGATGGCGACACGCGCCATCGCCGCCGGCCAGCCGATCAAGCGCTACGGGCAAATCATCGGCACCGCCAGCCAAGCCATCGAGCCGGGTCAGCACGTGCACACGCACAATCTGGCCATGGCGGAGTTTTCGCGCGAGCACTCCTTCGGCGCCGACTTCAAGCCTGTCGACTATGTCGATGCGCCTGCCACCTTCCTCGGCATCAAGCGCCCGGACGGCCGCGTCGCCACGCGCAATTACATCGGCGTACTGACCTCGGTGAACTGCTCGGCTACCGCCGCGCGCGCGATTGCGGATTACTTCCGCCGCGACATCCATCCGGAAGCGTTGGCTGACTTCCCCAACATCGACGGCATTGTCGCGCTGACTCACGGCCTGGGCTGCGCGGTCGACTCGGAAGGCGAACCGCTGGCGATGCTGCGCCGTACGCTGGCTGGTTACGCCAAGCATCCGAACTTTGCGGCGGTGCTGATCGTCGGTCTCGGTTGCGAAACCAACCAGATCTCCGGCCTGCTGGAAGCGCACAACCTGAAAGAGAACGAGTACTTCCACACCTTCACGATCCAGAGCACCGGCGGCACCGCCAAGACCGTGGCGCTGGGCATCGAAAAGATCAAGAAGATGCTGCCCGCCGCCAACAACGTCAAGCGCGAACCGGTTCCGGCCAGCCATCTGACGCTGGGTCTGCAATGCGGCGGCTCGGACGGCTATTCCGGCATTACCGCCAATCCGGCGCTGGGTGCGGCGGTCGACTTGCTGGTCAGGCATGGCGGCACCGCGATCCTGTCGGAAACACCGGAAATCTACGGTGCGGAACACTTGCTGACCCGCCGCGCAGTGTCGTCGGAAGTCGGCGAGAAGCTGCTGGCGCGCATCGCCTGGTGGGAAGAATATTGCGCCAGGAACGGCGCCGAGATGAACAACAATCCGTCTGCTGGCAACAAGGCGGGCGGCCTGACGACCATCCTGGAAAAATCGCTGGGAGCCGTCGCCAAGGGCGGCACTTCCAATCTGGTGGATGTCTACAAGTATGCGGAGACGGTAACGGCCAAGGGCTTCGTCTTCATGGACACGCCAGGCTACGATCCCATCTCCGCAACCGGGCAAGTCGCCGGCGGCGCCAACATGATCTGCTTCACGACCGGCCGCGGATCGGCGTACGGCTGCGCGCCGTCGCCATCGTTGAAACTGGCGACCAACACGGCATTGTGGCAGCGCCAGGAAGAAGACATGGACATCAACTGCGGCGAGATCGCCGACGGTCTGGCCACGCCGCAGGAGATCGGCGCCAGGTTCTTCCAGATGATCCTCGACACCGCGTCGGGCAAGAAAACCAAGAGCGAATTGCATGGCTACGGCCAGGATGAATTCGTGCCCTGGCATACCGGCGTTTATACCTGATCGCCCGATCGTTTTTCCTCTTTACTGTCGCCGGCGCCGGTTTTGCCGGCGGCAGTTTTTCCATCGAGGGATTGCGACATGCTTCAAGCAATGCCGATCGCGCGTCTTGAAGCATCTCTCAACATCTCTCAGTATTTCGCAAGCATTTTCTCGCACTCATTTCAGCATTGTCCCTGACTCTCATTGGAGCACGCATGACACACGCATTCACGACGCAGGCGCATCTGCCTGAGGATCACCAGCAAGCAACGCTGGTCGGCCGCATCTGGCAACCGGGCATCGGTCCGGTTCTGGTCAAGGTGCAAGCCGACGGCGTGTATGACCTGACGACCGTCGCAGCGACTTCGAGCCAGTTGCTCGAGCTCGACAATCCCGCCATGGCGGTCGCGCAAGCCAAGGCGCCGCGCCTGGCGTCGCTGGAAGACCTGCTGGCCAACGCCGACGTCGCCACGCGCGATACTGCGCGTCCATGGCTGCTGGCGCCGATCGATCTGCAGGCGGTCAAGGCCAGCGGCGTGACGTTCGTCGCCAGCATGCTGGAGCGCGTCATCGAAGAGCAGGCGCGCGGCGACGCCGGCAAGGCAGAATCGGTACGCAAAGCGATCACGGCCGTGATCGGCGACAACCTGTCGAGCGTGGTGCCGGGTTCCGACGGCGCTGCCAAACTCAAGGAAGTGCTGCTGGAACAAGATGTCTGGTCGCAATACCTGGAAGTCGGCATCGGTCCCGACGCCGAAATCTTCACCAAGGCGCAGCCGCTGTCGTCGGTCGGCCTGGGCGATGAAGTCGGCATCCATCCGAAGTCGGTCTGGAACAATCCCGAGCCGGAAATCGTGCTGGTCGTGAACAGCCGCGGCGCCACGCTCGGCGCGACGCTCGGCAACGACGTCAACCTGCGCGACTTCGAAGGTCGCTCCGCCCTGCTGCTGGGCAAAGCCAAGGACAACAACGCTTCGTGCGCAGTCGGGCCTTTCATTCGCCTGTTCGATGCAAACTTTTCAATTGACGACGTGCGCCGTGCCGAACTTACAATGCGGGTGGATGGTACGGAAGGCTTTACGCTCAAGGGCAGCAGTTCGATGTCGATGATCAGCCGCGATCCGCTGAACCTGGTGGAACACGCCATCGGCCCGAATCACCAGTATCCCGACGGCCTGGTGCTGTTCCTTGGCACCATGTTCGCGCCGACGCAGGACCGCTTCGGACCGGGACAGGGTTTTACCCACCAGGTCGCCGACGTGGTCACGATCGCGACGCCGAAGCTGGGCGCGCTAGTGAACAAGGTCAACTTTACCGACAAAGTGACGCCATGGACATTTGGTCTGACGGCGCTGCTCAAGAATCTCGCACAACGCAAACTCATTTAAAGGAAATCACATGTCGCAATCCTCAGGACGCCTGGCCGGCAAAACCGTGCTGATCACCGCCGCCGCGCAAGGCATCGGCCGCGCGTCGGTCGAACTGTTTGCACGTGAAGGCGCACGCGTCATCGCGACCGACATCAGCAAGCAGCATCTGGATGAACTGGCCGGCATAGCCAACGTCGAAACACATCTGCTGGACGTGACCGACGACGCCGCGATCAAGACGCTGGTGGCCAAGATCGGCGCGGTCGATGTGCTGTTCAATTGCGCAGGCTACGTTGCTGCGGGCAACATCCTGGATTGCGACGACAAGGCCTGGGATTTCTCCTTCAACCTGAACGCCAAGGCCATGTTCCACACTATCCGCGCAGTGTTGCCCGGCATGCTGGCGAAGAAGTCGGGATCGATCGTCAACATCGCATCGGCCGCATCGAGCGTCAAGGGCGTGGCGAATCGCTTCGCCTACGGCGCCAGCAAGGCGGCGGTGGTCGGCCTGACCAAATCGGTTGCGGCCGACTTCGTGGCGCAAGGCGTTCGTTGCAATGCGATCTGCCCGGGCACCATCGAATCGCCGTCGTTGAATCAGCGCATCACCACCCAGGCCAAGGAAACCGGCAAGAGCGAAGCGGAAGTGCGCCAGGCTTTCGTCGGCCGTCAACCGATGGGCCGCATCGGCAAAGCCGAAGAAGTCGCAGCGCTGGCGCTGTATCTGGCATCGGAGGAGTCGGCGTTCACCACCGGTGCGATCCATATGATCGACGGCGGCTGGTCGAACTGACGACACTGACGACACTGAGCGCCGTACAAATTGATGCGGCGATGTAGTATGCTACATCGCCATGCTGATGCTCTCGCAGCCCCTGCCGATCCCGGATCACAGGGGCTGCGGTGTTTTGGGCGCCACATGTGCATCAGGTGCAGCCTTCCTCGCGCCGGTTTTTATTTGCGCTTTCAGCACTGACGGCATTGTTCATCGCACTGGAATGGGCATAATGCAGTTCTTGTTTATCTGAAACTGCCCAATCTATCCTTATGTCCTCACATCCAATTCAGATCGCTTTCGACACGCCCATGCAACTTGGCGAATGTCCGTTGTGGCACGCCCGCGAAGGGGCGCTGTACTGGATCGACATTCCCGGCCGGGCGGTGCATCGCCTGCATGAGCGCAGCAAGGCGCATCGCAGCTGGCCCATGCCCGGAGAGCCCGGCTGCATCGCCATTCATGCCGACGGCGGTTTGCTGGTGGCGTTGCGGGATGGCCTGTTCCGTCTTGATACGGACAGTGGCGACCTGATTCGATTGCATGACGCGCCTTACGACGTCAGCAAACTTCGTTTCAACGATGGCCGCTGCGATGCGATGGGACGATTCTGGGCCGGGACAATTTATGAACCGCGCGATCAGGAGCTCGGCAGCTTGTTCTGTTTCGAACGGGGAGAGTTGCGCGATGCTGTACATCCGGTGACCACCTCCAACGGCGTTGCATTCAGCACGGACGCACGCACGATGTTTCATTCGAACACGCCGGCCCACCGCATCGATATCTATGATTTCGATCTCGCCGGCGGCACGACAGGAAACAAGCGCCTGTTCAAACAATTCGATACGGACAAGACGGCGCCGGATTACGGCGGCCGCCCCGACGGCGCCGCGGTCGACAGCGAAAACACCTATTGGTGCGCGATGTTTGAGGGCGGCCGCGTGCTGCGGCTTTCTGCGGCCGGCGATATTTTGCAGGAGATCAAAGTCCCGGCGCGCTGTCCGACAATGGTTGCCTTTGGCGGAGAGGATTTGCGCACGCTCTATATCACTACCGGCAGGAATGGCCGCAGCGAAGCGGAGTTGGCGCAGTACCCTCATTCCGGCTGTGTGTTGTCTGTGCGGGTGGACGTCGCCGGTTTGCCCGAATTTGCCTATCGGGGATGACCGGTTCCGGTGCCTCGTGTCCTTGAGTTGTTCGCACGAGGGAATATGTTTTTCGCTGTCGTACGCACATCAGTTCGCGCGATCGAAAATGCATTGCCTGTTTGGCAATTAAATGACGGCGTTATGGAGCGCTCCCAGCAAAGCTGTTCAATTTCAGCGACAATCTTGGTCACGCTTGTTCCGAGACTTGCTTTCTTTTCTAGTTGTTATGAGAAAATAGCCTCAAGTGTTTGCGGATACTATTCGCTCTCAGCACAACCGATTCCATTTCGATATTCAACAATATTTACTCTAGCGAAAACTCCATGTCGATGAAAAAATTTACCCTCAAACTCACTGTCGCAGCTGTTGCCCTGATCGGCCTGCAAACCTCCAGCTATGCTGTGGATTCCGTGTCCGTGGAAGCCGGCGCCGGCTCCAAGGTTCAGATGCTCCGCCTCGGCGCACAATGGGATTGGAAGAACACAGCCTGGTGGCAATCGAACGGTACGCACATTGGCGGCTACTGGGATCTGACGGTCGCTGAATGGCACGAAAAACGTTACAACAATACCGACTCCAGCAAAAACTTCACCGATATCGGTTTCACACCGGTCTTCCGTTTCCAACGCGATGACAAGAAGGGCTTCTACGGCGAAGCCGGCATCGGCGTTCACCTGTTCTCCTCGCTGTACAACAACGACACCAAGAAGCTGTCGACAGCATTCCAGTTCGGTGACCACGTCGGCACCGGCTATGTATTTGCAAACGGCCTGGATGTCGGCCTGAAGCTGCAACACTTCTCGAACGGCGGCATCAAGCAACCAAACGGCGGCGTGAACTTCGCGGTTCTCAAGGCTGCTTACCGTTTCTGATTGTTGGAAGGGCTGTCGATTCGACAGCAAGAATTAAAAAACCGGTCGCTGACCGGTTTTTTTTCGTCTTCGCCTGGTGTCGCGAAAGTCCGGAGTGCTGGATTGCGTTCGGATCACGAGAGAAAGGGAGTCCGATCGCGCGCGGCGGACCATGTTGTTGAAGATAATCTGATTGCTTATTGCGACGAGGTGCTTGGCGAGGACTTGAAATCATGAGCGAAGATCTCGATCGAGCCCATTGAGCAGTAATTTGAAGAGGCAGTGAGCGGCATGGAGAGGGAAGACCAGAGGACGAGGCCATGCGGAAGTGGGGATTTGCCTGCGTGAGGTGGCGATTGCAGGTTGAAGTGGAGAGGTATTACGGATGCCGGCGGGTCAGATGCTCGTTCCGCGAGGGAGCAGGCGAGTGGAAGTGAGGCAGGAAGGAGAGCGCTACAAATAACGCGGACAGCAAAAAGCCCCACACCTTTCGGTATGGGGCTTGAGCTTAATTAATAGCCTGACGATGACCTACTTTCACACTGGTTGCAGCACTATCATCGGCGCGAAGTCGTTTCACG